>SR_TP_S13solDRAFT_1000257_pt1 | contig 24231 bp, 24 predicted proteins | sample SodReaTP_S13sol_FD_11159 | JGI IMG/M metagenome (IMG submission 11159)
AGGCCGCTGAGGCTGCCAAACCGGCAGCGCCAGCCGCGCCCGACGCACCGCTGTCCGAACGCGCCCGCCCCGCCGCTGTCGATGCGCGCAAGGCGCCCAAACGCCCCGATGATGACCGCCAAGCGCGTGCCGCCAAGCCCCGTGACGACGCGGGCCGCCGGTCCGGCAAGCTGACGCTGAAAGATGCGCTGTCCGGTGAAGGTGGACGTCAACGGTCAATGGCCGCGATGAAACGCAAGCAGGAACGCGCCCGCCAGAAGGCGATGGGGCAATCCCAAAGCCGCGAAAAGGTCGTGCGCGAAGTGCAGTTGCCTGAAACCATCGTGGTTCAGGAACTTGCCAACCGTATGGCCGAACGCGTCGCCGATGTCGTCAAGTCGCTTATGAAAATGGGCGTCATGGCGACCATGAACCAGTCGATTGATGCCGATACCGCGGAATTGCTGGTCGAGGAATTTGGTCACAAGGTCGTTCGCGTATCCGATTCGGACGTGGAGCAGGTCATCGACCAGGTTCAGGACGCGCCGGAACTGTTGAAATCGCGCCCGCCGATCATCACGATCATGGGCCATGTCGACCACGGCAAGACCAGCCTTCTGGACGCGCTGCGCAAGACCAATGTCGTCTCGGGCGAGGCTGGCGGCATCACGCAGCATATCGGGGCCTATCAGGTCACAACCGAATCAGGTGCCGTGCTTAGCTTCTTGGACACGCCCGGCCACGCGGCCTTTACCAGCATGCGCGCACGCGGTGCGAATGTGACCGATATTGTGGTTCTGGTTGTCGCAGCCGATGATTCGGTGATGCCGCAGACCATTGAGGCGATCAACCACGCAAAAGCTGCCAAGGTACCTATGATCGTTGCGATCAACAAATGCGACCGCCCGGCCGCAGACCCGAACAAGGTCCGCACTGGCCTGTTGCAACATGAAGTGGTGGTCGAGGCGATGTCCGGTGACGTTCAGGATGTCGAAGTCTCGGCGCTGACTGGCATGGGCCTTGACGCCCTGCTTGAAGCGATCGCGCTGCAAGCTGAAATCCTTGAACTGAAGGCCAACCCAGACCGCGCCGCCATGGGTGCCGTGATCGAGGCACAGCTGGATGTGGGTCGCGGCCCCGTGGCCACCGTTCTGGTCCAGAACGGCACATTGCGTCAGGGTGACATCTTCGTGGTGGGCGAACAATGGGGCAAGGTGCGCGCCTTGGTCAACGATCAGGGACAGCGCGTCAAGGAAGCCGGTCCGTCGGTTCCCGTCGAGGTGTTGGGCCTGAACGGCACGCCCGAAGCCGGCGATGTGTTGAACGTGGTCGAAACCGAGGCCCAAGCCCGCGAGATTGCCGACTACCGCCAGCAGGCCGCCAAAGACAAGCGTGCCGCAGCAGGTGCCGCGACCACGCTGGAACAGCTTATGGCCAAGGCCAAGGCCGACAAGGACATTTCCGAACTGCCTGTTCTGCTGAAAGCAGATGTTCAAGGCTCTGCCGAGGCAATCGTGCAGGCACTTGAAAAGATCGGCAATGACGAGGTGCGCGTGCGCGTGCTGCATTACGGTGTCGGCGCGATTACGGATACCGATGTCGGGCTTGCAGAAGCGTCCGGTGCACCCATCATCGGCTTCAACGTGCGGGCCAATGCGTCAGCGCGGCAGTCGGCCAACCAGAAAGGCGTCGAAGTGCGCTACTACTCGATCATTTATGATCTTGTGGATGACATCAAGGCCGCAGCCTCTGGCTTGCTGTCCGCAGAAGTGCGCGAGAACTTCATCGGCTATGCCGAGATTCGCGATGTGTTCAAAGTATCCGGCGTCGGCAAGGTCGCGGGCTGTCTGGTCACCGAAGGGGTGGCGCGACGGTCTGCAGGCGTCCGCTTGCTGCGTGACAACGTGGTTATCCATGAAGGCACGCTCAAGACACTCAAGCGGTTCAAGGACGAGGTCAAGGAAGTCCAGTCCGGTCAGGAATGCGGGATGGCCTTTGAAAATTACGAAGATATTCGCGTAAAAGACGTGATCGAGATTTTTGAACGCGAAGAAGTCGAACGCACACTTAGCTGATCTGGCGGTGCTTTCCCGCCATGTGAATGATTAAAAATGCCGCAAGCGCCCAGACCGGCCTTGCGGCATTTTCTATGCGTCAGGCAGCCTTGCCACATGCGCAACAGGGTCTATCTGTTGCCAACGCGGCGCGACATATGCAGCGCGCGCCGCGTATCCCAATTTAACCGCGCCCATAACTGCCGGAGTATGCCGTGAATTTTTCCTTTGCCCCCGGACCTGTTGATGTCCGGTCACAAACTCGATACGCCCAAGAAGCTGCGGATCAGGACAAGACAACGAACGAGGGCACCGTGCCGGAACAAGAGTTCATACCGGACGCAACGAAAATGCGGGCGTTTCGGGACGCCTTGGGGCGGTTTGCGACGGGCGTGACACTTGTGACCATTTCCAGCGAGGACGGCCCCATGGGGTTCGTTGCCAACAGTTTCGCAGGGCTGTCGCTTGATCCGCCCCTGATCTTATGGTCGCCCGCGCGATCCTCTAGCAGGTTTTCACATTTTGCAAATGCGTCACATTTTTCTGTTCATATCCTGCGCGAGGACTCAAAGGACTGGATCGCGCGGTTTGGCAGGCATGGCGCGGGATTTGACGGATTGCAGCACAGCCTGACCCCGGAAGGAAGCCCCGTTCTGAACGACGCGCTGGCGCGTTTCGACTGCGCCTTGCATGACACCCATGATGGCGGCGACCACCTGATCATCATAGGGCGCGTGCTGCGCTGCAACAGCGCGCAGGGTATGCCATTGGTGTTCAGTCAGGGCAGCTATGGCAGTTTCCAGCAACACCCATGATGCGTTGATCCTGAACGTCTGGAAGCACCCCACCCGCGCTGCGGGGCGGGTGCACCATCCCCCTGCAGTTTCTAGAGCCTGTCGCGTTCATTCGCATTCACGCGACAGCCTCTAACTTATTGATTTCGCATGTTCGAGAAGCTCAAAACCGGTTCCCACTTTTGAGCAACATGCTCTAAGCTGACGCTGCCACAAAAGAAAACCGCCCCCCGTAAAACGGGAGGCGGTTTTTTCTACACCTAGACTGAAAGATCAGCCCTGACGTGCTTTGAATTTCTTTTGTGTCTTGTTGATAACATACACACGGCCCTTGCGGCGCACGATTTGACAATCGCGGTGGCGCTGCTTGAGCGACCGGAGCGAGTTTCTGACCTTCATCGGCCTTCTCCTTATCGCGGCGCGCTTGCGCCATTGCGGTTGTCCTGCAAGATGCAGGGGTTAATGGTGGGCACGACAAGGTTCGAACTTGTGACCCCTACGATGTCAACGTAGTGCTCTACCACTGAGCTACGCGCCCTGACTGGTGAATCACATGCGCCCCAAACAAAAGGGACGCGGGATGCAGCCGCGTCAATTGCCGCCCGTATAGAAAGAATCGCAGGCATGATCAAGGGCTTTCGGAGGCCAGATCATTCGCGCTATAGTTATTTTCTGAAACATGGCCGGACAAATGAACGCATTTAGTTTTTTCCCCGCGAATATGGCAACAAGTGCAGTGGTTTTTGCCTCTCCGCATAGCGGGCGGAACTATGCGTCGGCTTTTCTGACGGCCTCTGTGCTGGACGAACTGGCGCTGCGCTCCTCTGAGGATGCGTATGTCGACCTTTTCTTGCAGAATGCACCGGATTCGGGTGCGCCGGTGCTGCTTGGCGCTGTCCCGCGCGCTTATGTCGACTATAACCGCGCGGCGACAGAACTGGACCCCGCGCTGATCGCCGATCTACCCAAGTCTACACTTAACCCGCGCATCATGTCCGGGCTTGGGGTGATTCCCCGTGTCGTTGCGGGCGCACGGGCTATTTATGCAGGCAAGATCCCCCGCGCCGAGGCCGAGTTCCGGCTGAACCGGTTCTGGCACCCTTATCATGCCAGACTTACGGCCTTGATGGATGAACACCGCCGACGTTTTGGGCGGGCGATTCTGTTCGACATGCACTCCATGCCGCGCGATGCCACCAATCACGACAGGCGCTTTGCCGCCAAACGCCCCGATATCGTGCTTGGCGACCGATTCGGCGCTGCATGCGCATCTGATATCAGCGATCAGGTTGCCGCCATTTTCACATCTGCCGGGTTTCGCGTGGCCCGCAACGCCCCTTTTGCCGGCGCATATATCGCGCAGCGCTATGGCACCCCGTCCACGGGGCAGCATGTCGTCCAGATTGAAATTGACCGCAGCCTGTATCTGGATGAAGCAACAGTCACGCCCAGCCGCGATTTTGACGAGTTTGCCCGCATCATGGGCCAGATTATCCCAAAACTGTCAGAGATCGGACGCAGCAAGGACGTTAGTATCGCGCTGGCCGCAGAATAGTGCAGGTTTCACCCTGCTGCGTTTCGGTCAGGCAAGGTCCCAAAGGAACTCAGGTCCAGTGTCACGCCGCGTTTGGCCGCGCTTTCAGACACCGCATGCAACAGGGTCTTGTTGCGGCTTAGCATCCGGCGGAATCGGGTTTCGTCAAGTTCCAGCAATGTCGAATGGCTGATCGCGCTGACCATCGCCTTCCGGGGCTCGCGGGCCAGCATCCCGATATGGCCAAAAAACTCGCCGCGTCCCAAACGCGCCTTCTGCCCTTTGCGTTCCACCTCGACCGCGCCAGAGGCGATGAAGAACACACTGCTTGCCACCTGCCCCTTCCGGATCAGTACAGCCCCCGGTTCGACATAGCGCGTTGTCAGCGCACGCGCCAGAATCTGGCGCTGTTCGTCCGTCATGTCCTTGAACAAAGGAAAGCTGCGGATGAAGGCGCTTTTTTGCAGGGCGAAATCCAGATGCGGGCGGGCCTCAACCTTGCTGCGGGCCGTGTTGGCGCGGTTGCGCAGGGTGGTATATAATTCACGACTGATCAGGCCGTCACTGAACAGCGTTTCATATTCGCGTTCTTCCAGCCGCAGACTGGTCCGGCGAATAAACCGGCGTTCCATTTCCTCGGCATAGCCGGGGTATTGCAGGCGCAACCCTTCAATGGCGTTCTCCGTCTCCTCCTCGCGGCGGCGCAGCAGTTCATGCAACAGGTCCGCAACGCGGCGGCCATGAATGCGCCTGATCTTGTTGTCCAGAAACCCGTGCAACTGCCCCAGAACCAGCCGCTGGTTTAGCAAAATTTCAAACCGGTCGGCGGTCATGGTTTCCAGCAGCCATGACCATTTCAGGCGGCTATGCAACCACACGGCCACCCGATACCACGCGCCATAGCCCAACGCCATCCGGCCTGCGGCGCGGTATTCATAGCGCCCGCCCTGCCGTGTGCGTTCAATCAGGCGGTCCACATCTGTTAGCATCTGTTCCACCAGACGGGCCGAAAACAGTTGCTGGCGAAAATTGTCGATAATCAGATCGCGTTCACGCCCCGCCAGTGCAATCAGACCCAGCGTGATACGGTCACGGTCGGGAATGGCCTGTGCGTCTTCTGCCAGATCCACGGCAATATCCAACCGGGCGGCAAAGCGCTTCGCTTCTGAACGAATAACCTCTTTGGGCAGCCGGTAATCGCGGGTTGTATCAGCCACCGCCTCGCGCACATTCTGCAACGCAACCGCAATAACCTGATTGGACAGCGCAGTGTCCAGCGCGGGCAACCTGTCCAACCCCAACCGCGCGATAACCCAACGCAGCGTCGTCCCCTGCACCAGCAGCGTGAACAGGGTAAATCCAGTGGCCAGAATGCCCACCTCGCGCTTGATTGCGGGCGGGACCAGCGCGCTTTCGGTCACCGCCAGCGCCAGCGCCAGTGTGACCGCCCCGCGCAGCCCGCCCCACAAAATTGCTGCGCGGTATGGCCTGTCCACACGCGGGGACAGTTTCAGCGCCGACAAAACCGGCAACATGCCAAACAGGATGACAGCACGCGCAACGAAGGCCGCGACCACAATGACCCCGATCAGGAAAATATCATTCGGGCGCACATCGCCCATAAGCCGCGGTATCAACAAGGCCGCCAGAATAAAGATCAACGCCCCCGCCCAATAGGCCAGGACGTCCCAGACTTCGCGCAGGTAGTTGTAACTGGCGGGCGTCAACCGCCCCGGTCCCAACAGGTTCAATGTCAGTCCCGACACAACAACCGCAATCACCCCCGACGCAGAGGCCAACTGCTCGGCCACGATATAAGTCAGATAGGGCAGCGCCACACTGATCGACACCTGCGCGCGCGGAAATGTCGGGATCAAGGCCATCAGGGACACCGTCACACGTGCAAAAAACCAGCCAATCGCAACGCCACCGGCAATAAGCCAGGGAAAGGTAACAAGGGCTTCCTGCAATGTCGGGTCAGGCACGCCCAGCATAACAAACGTGATAAAGAAGCCGAATAGCGCGATGGCAGCCGCGTCATTCAACAGGCTTTCCCCCTCCACGATCCGCGTCAGGCGTTGCGGGGCCGCGATATTGCGAAAGATGCTGACAACTGCGGACGGGTCGGTTGTGGACACAATCGCCCCGATCAGCAAACACGCGACCAATGGCAGGGTGGTAAATGGTTTCAGCGCGTAGCCAATGACAACCGTTGCCACGACGACCGCCATGACCGCCATCACCAGAATGGGCACCCAGTCATCCAGCATGCGCCGCGCATTCACCATCAACGCGACCTGAAACAACAATGTCGGCAACAACACATACAAAAAGACATTCGCGCGGATCGGTTGGTCCAGCAAACGCCGCACGGTCGGGTTCAGGGCCTCACTCAGGTCTGAACTCAGCAAATACAGGGCAATACCGCCAAGGACGCCGCCCACCACGGCCAGAATCACGGTAAAAGGCAACCTTGCCCGTTCAGACAAGGGCTCGGAAATACCAATAACGATGAAAAGCACTGCAAGCGCAGCCACAAGGGTAATTATGTCCATACTCTTTTATAGCCAGAAAGCCGCGTTAATCTAATATGTTAGCATCACTTTGATGACATTTTTCATGCAGATGTGTCTGTTTGCATTCACTTGGGGCAGACATATGCGCTGAAAACTCCCCTATGTCTGTAAGCTGCCGATCACTTTGTGGACGCGGCCCGTGATGCCGTCACACGGCATTCTCTCTTGCGCTGGCTGGTCCGTGGGTCATATGGTCGGCACGAAACAGAAAACCGGGGGCAAAAGATGGACATCAAGACAGTGGGAATTGTCGGTGCAGGCCAGATGGGGAATGGCATTGCACATGTTTTTGCCTTGGCCGGTTTCGACGTTTTGATGAACGACATATCCGCTGATGCCCTGAACAAGGCAGTCGCCATCATCGACGGCAATCTGGAACGTCAGGTATCGCGCGACAAAATCTCGGCCGAGGCGAAGGCCACGGCGATGGCACGCATCCGCACGACAACCAACCTGCACGAACTTGGGCCGTCTGATCTGATCATCGAGGCTGCGACAGAACGCGAGACCATCAAACAGGCGATTTTTGAAGACCTGTTGCCGCATATTCAGCCCCACACGATCCTGACATCGAATACATCCTCGATTTCGATCACACGACTGGCCAGCCGCACCGACAGGCCGGAAAAGTTCATGGGGTTTCATTTCATGAACCCTGTGCCGATCATGCAACTGGTTGAATTGATTCGCGGGATCGCCACGGATGACGCAACCTATCAAGCCCTGCTTGCCGTGGTTGAAAAGCTGGGCAAAACAGCCGCCAGCGCAGAAGATTTTCCAGCCTTCATTGTGAACCGCATTCTGATGCCCATGATAAACGAGGCTGTCTACACCCTTTATGAAGGTGTGGGGTCCGTGAAATCGATCGACGAATCGCTGAAGCTGGGCGCAAATCACCCGATGGGCCCGCTGGAACTGGCAGATTTCATCGGGCTGGACACCTGTCTTGCCATTATGAATGTGCTGCATGACGGGCTGGCCGACACAAAATACCGCCCCTGCCCGCTTCTGACCAAGTATGTCGAGGCCGGCTGGCTGGGCCGCAAGACCCAGCGCGGATTTTATGACTATCGCGGTGACACGCCGGTGCCCACGCGCTGACAGCCGCGCGCCAGCCCTTGTGTTGACATGGAACAAGGCACCTTCGCCTGAACGTGGTATACTCCCACATCAGGAGGAGGGCCTGCCATGATCAATGAAAACGACATTCTGGACATGACTTGTCTTACGCGCGCGCAAATCGCCGCAATCGCCGAGCATGAACATATTACCCCCGTTACCGCAGCAGAGTTGGGCGACTACATGATGCACATCCATCACGGGCCGCAGCGTGTGCAACAAATGATCTGCGAAGATATCGTCGAGGCGCTGCACGCCGATGACCTGACCAAGGCGCGCGGGCTATATGCAACGCTGAAGCAGTTTATCGCAGAACACCCCGAAGCCTTGCGTGGCAACGGATAGGCGCGTCATGGATATGCGCTGAACAGGGCTTTCAACTGTGCGGCGCTTTGCGTGATATCATGGGTGGCCTCGACGCGGGCACGTCCTGTGGTCCCCATGCGGGCCAGTTGTTCCGGCGATGCCTGCATACAGGCGCGCATCGCATCCGCAAGCGCGGGGACATCGCCTGCGGGAACAAGCCAGCCGCTTTGCGCATCGACCAGTTCGGGGATGCCCGCAATATAGGTTGAAATCACCGGCCGCCCCAACGCATGGGCTTCCATGATGACAATCGGCAAGCCTTCGGCAAAACTGGGCAACAGCAGCGCGCGCGCCTGCGACAGCGCATCCCTGACGCCTGCATTATCGGCCCATCCGCGCAGTTCCACATGCGCACCCAACCCGTGCCGGTCAATCGCGGCAGTAATCGCGGGCCGTGTGTCCCCGTCCCCGATCAGGATGACACGGGCATGCGGGTGGGTCCGGCGCACATCAGCCAGGGCCTCGACAATCAGTTCCTGTGCCTTTTGAACACATAACCGCCCAACACAGACAAACGGTGCGTCGGGTGCAGGCGCGGACTGGATCGGCAAATCATGCAAATCGACCCCGCACTGCACCACCTTCAGTTTCGGCCAGACGGACATGCCACCGGCCAGCGCAAGCTGCACGCGCGCAAACTCGGTTATGGCGACGGCAAAGCGCGCATGTTGCAGCTTCATGCGCAGGGACGCAGCGCGAGGGTCCAGAAATTCGTCCGGCCCATGCGCGGTGAATGAATACTCCGGTCCACCCAGGTGTTCGCATAACAAAGCAACTGCGGCAGTGTTCGTTGAAAAATGCGCATGAACATGGGTGCACACACCCAAAGACCGTTTCAGATGGACGGCTTCCAGCATATACGCGACATGGCGCACGAAGGAACCCCGCCCGGCGTTGCGGTGCAACTGCCATGCGGTTCTTGCGGCGCGCAGAAAACCGCGCGGGTTGCGCAACCCCTCGCGCAGGGCCATCCCCAACAGCCGCAGGCCACCCGGCGCCAGCAGATAGGTTGTTCGCGTCTGCTCCTGCCGGTCGGCCGGATCGACCAGTGGTTGATCCCACGGGCGCAGGGCAAAACGGCTGACAGACACGCCCAGCGCTTCCAGCGCTGCAATTTCACGGCGGATGAAGGTCGCAGATGTGACCGGATATGTGTTCATAAGATACGCAACATGCAATCTTCCCGCCTTCTGCGGACCGCAAGAAGGCTCTGGCAAAGATTGATCGGGCAGAACTGGACCACTCAAATAACTAAAACGCCTTTTCATGTAGCATGGTTGCCACGGGCCATTCGGGACTGCGCGCAATTTGCAGGGAACCCTTCAAAAACACAACACAAAAGCCCGCAGTCAGGGACCGTCAAGCACCCGAATATACCGGCCAGTTTCAGCTTGCTCACCCCAGCACGGCCAGCCCGACCCCGCCCACCGCCGCCAGGATCACCACAGCCCAAGGTGGCGTTTTCCACGCCATAAGCGCCACAAAGCACAGCAGCGCCAGCGCAAAATCACGCATGTCCCCGACAGCGCCAGTGAACACCGGCGCATACAGCGCCGCCCCCAGAATGCCCACCACCGCCGCATTCGCGCCTTGCATAAACGATTGGGCGCGCGCCATGGCACGGAACCTGTCCCAGTAGGGCATCACGCCCACCAGCAGCAAGAACCCCGGCGCGAAGATGGCCCCAAGCGCCAGTGCTGCCCCTGCAACACCATTCGGTTCAGACCCCAACACCCCCCCCAGATAGGCCGCAAATGTAAATAATGGCCCGGGCACGGCCTGCGCTGCGCCATATCCCGCAAGGAAGTCATCCGGCGCAACCCAGCCGGTTGCCACCACTTCTGCTTGCAACAAAGGCAGCACAACATGCCCGCCGCCGAACACCAGCGCACCCGCGCGGTAAAAACTGTCAATCACCGCCAAGGACTGGCCCTGCCCCGCAAGCAGCGGCAACACCAAAAGCAACGCAACGAACGCAACAAGCGCGCCCAAGGCCATTCCGCGCGATATGGGCATCATGACATGTCCGCCCACCGGTGTGCCCGTCCCGCGCCCAAGGGCCAGTCCCGCAACCCCGCCCAGCACAATCGCGCCCACCATGCCAAAGGCACCGGGCAGGACTGCCAGCAACGCCACAGCCCCCACCGCAATGGTCGCGCGTTCACGATCGGGACACAGATTTTTCGCCATGCCCCAGACCGCCTGCGCGATGATCGCAACTGCGACAATCTTCAGCCCGTTTAACGCGCCCGTTCCCACAGGCCCGACAATGCTGGCCGCACTTAGCGCAAAAACCAGCAGGATCAGTGCCGATGGCAGCGTAAACGCCACAAAAGCCGCCAGCGCCCCCAGCCAGCCTGCGCGCATCATGCCCAGCCCAAAGCCCACTTGCGACGAGGCCGGACCCGGCAGGAACTGGCACAGCGCCACCAGATCGGCATAGGCGCGGTCATCCAGCCAGCGCCGCCGCGTGACCAATTCATCACGGAAATACCCCAGATGCGCGATTGGCCCACCGAAACTGGTCAGACCCAGCTTCAGAAAGGCGGCGAACACCTCGCCCGCAGTGCCCTGTTGCGGTTGCGCCTCAGCCGTCCGTGCTTTTTCCGTCATTCTGTCCCCGCTTCTTCGTCAAACTGACGAAACCGCCCACATGCGCCGACCACCCCGAAAGCAGATCATGATAATCCAAGCACGCGGCCATATGCCACTTGCATCAAGCACTCTCGGGTTTGGATAAACCATGCGCTGACAAGTCCGTCAACGCTATGGCATCACAGGCTCATTCCCCAGCCCGCACCGCGAACGACGCACAGGTTACGGAATATAAACTTTCATCATGCTTAGTTGCACCACGGGCCAGCAAGAAGCGGTCGATTCGGAGCAGCAGCATGCGCAAACCCATCGCGATTACAGCGGCCCTATGGCTGCACCGGTTCCATTTGGGCCTCGCCTTCGGCATCTTCAGCGTGATGGGCGCATCCGCAGCAAAACCACGCGGAACAGTGCCCGCAGACCCCGCTCGGGTATGCTTGTCTGCGGCGCAGGCCGCCGCGCAGCGCCATGGCGTCCCGTTCGATGTCATGCACAGGATTACATTGGTGGAAACCGGCCGGCAAACGGCAAACGGCATGACCCCATGGCCTTGGGCAGTTCACGCAACCGGACGCGGCCATTGGCCCGCCACCCGCGAGGGCGCGTTGGCCATCATCCGCACAGCGCTGGCAGCGGGCCATAGCAACATCGATATCGGGTGCTTCCAGATCAACTATCACTGGCACAGTGACCAGTTCCCCACACTGGAAGCGATGCTGGACCCGATACAGAATGCAGACTACGCCGCACAGTTGTTGAACGGCCATTATCAACGCTTGGGGTCATGGACGGCAGCCGCGGGCGCCTATCATTCTGTGACACCGGCACTGGCGCAGCGCTACATTGCGCGCTTCAATGCTGTTGCCGCAACTGCGGGACCACCCCCATCATCCACGCCGACAAGCCCGCAGCGACGGCAGGGCACACAGACAAATTATGCCCTGCTGCAATCGGCTGGTGACGGCAAGATGGGCTCGCTTGTGTCACAATCCGCCATGCAATCCGCGCGCCCATTTCTTGAGACGGGAACGCAGGCACCATGATCTCCTTTAATCCAAAGGCCCTGTTCAGCCCGACAGTTTTGCTTGCATTGGCACTTATGGCCGTCATCGTCATGATGATCCTGCCTGTGCCTGCGTGGCTTCTGGATCTTGGACTGGCAACGTCCTTCGCGCTGGCGATCCTGATGTTCACAGTCACACTATTCATCCAGCGCCCGTTGGATTTTTCAATCTTTCCGACTGTGCTGCTGGCATCGCTCATGTTGCGCCTGTCGCTGAATGTCTCCTCGACCAAACTGATCATCGGCGAAGGGCATACAGGAACAGGGGCGGCAGGCGGCGTCATTCAGGGCTTTGCCAGCTTCGTGATGGGCGGTTCGGTTTTTCTTGGTGTTGTCATCTTCCTTGTTCTGCTGATTGTAAACTTCATCGTCATAACCAAAGGCGCGGGCCGTATGGCAGAGGTTGGCGCGCGTTTCGCACTCGATGGCATGCCCGGAAAACAGCTTGCCATTGACAGCGACATGTCCGCAGGCGCGATCGACCACCAGGAAGCCAAACAAAGGCGTGAGACGGAACAGGCTGAAACAAATTTCTACGGCTCGCTGGACGGGGTGTCGAAATTCGTAAAAGGCGATGCCGTCGCGGGCCTGCTGATCACGCTTCTGAACATCGTCATGGGGCTGATCAATGGCACCATGATGCACGGCATGAGTCTGACCTCTGCCTTTGAAACCTATGCCATCCTGACAGTTGGTGACGGGTTGGTGTCACAAATTCCAGCTGTCATTATTTCGATCGCGGCCGCCTTGCTTCTGGCGCGCGGCGGGGCGAACGGGGCCACGGATAGTGCACTTTTCGAACAACTGGGCAGATATCCGTCAGCCTTGGCAACCGTCGGCATGCTGATGGCCCTGTTCGCCTTCGTTCCCGGCCTGCCTTTCATCCCCTTCGTTATCGGGGCCGCAGTTCTGCTGGGCCTTGCATGGATGGCGCAACAGGTCCAGACACGCCTTCGCACAGAGGCGAGCCGCCCGACACCCCTATCGGACCCGACCCCGGAACGCATGCTGGGCGACGATCTAGATGTCGACGAAATCCATGTGCAATTCGCGCCTGATCTTGTCCCCATGGTGCTGGACCCCGGCATCGGACTGGATGCGCGCATTTCATCGATCCGGTCGCATATCGCACGCAATTTCGGGCTTATCCTGCCGGAAATCCGTCTTACGGATGATGCCAGCCTACCTGCCGGAAGTTATGCAATCCTTATTCAGGGCGTCGAGCAGGCACGCGACTATTTGCGCCCCGGCAAAGTGCTGGCACTGGTGCAAGACGCCTCCAGCTTCGAGTTGCAGGGCGAGGATGTGCGCGAACCCGTCTACAAGGCCCCTGCCCGCTGGATCGACGCCAGCCAGCAGGAAGAAGCGGCGCTTGGCGGCACAACTGTCGTCAACCCGACAGAAGTGCTGGCAACCCATCTTCTGGAAGTCCTGAAATCCAACTTCGGCCGCCTGCTGAATTTCAAAAGCCTGAACCGCATACTGGACGAAATGACACGCCTGTCCGATGCGTCGCGCGCGGATGCCAATAAACGCCTGCTGAACGAATTGATCCCCGACAAGGTGCCGGTGGAACTTCTGCTTGCAGTCTTGCGGCTGCTGCTGGAAGAACGTGTCTCCATCCGGAACCTGCCCCTTATTCTGGAAGCCATCGCCGAGGTGCGCGGCGCATTGCATGGGCCGGAATCTGTCTGTGAACATGTCCGTCAGCGCTTGGGCTTCCAGCTTGTTGCCCCGCTGAAGCGCAGTGATGGCACGCTGCCCCTGATCCAGCTGGCCCCCGATTGGGAGGACGTTTTCACAACCTACCAGTTGTCGGGCGATCACGGTGCCGCAGATGTTGCACTCCCACCAGAAGACTTCGCCCGCCTGACCGAACGTGTCGCCGAAAAGCTGGGAATTCTGGCCCAGAACGGCGAGAATCCGGCACTTGTAACATCCGCCCACAGGCGGCGTTTCCTTCGCACGGTCCTGTCTGCAAAAGGTCTGGTCGCGCCGGTCCTGTCATATGAAGAAATCGGGCTGGAAGCACGGCCAGCCCTACTGGGAACCATCCCTGCATGAGCGTTGAGATTTTCGATACGCTCGCTGCATTCGTGGACCAGTTGGTCCCGGAACTCGTCCACGGATTTGGCGTGTTTTTGCGCGTCGGTGCAATGATGGCATTGATGCCCGCATTCGGCGAGACTGTTATTCCGGTGCGGGTACGTCTGGCGCTGGCACTTGCCTTTACCCTGATCATCACCCCCGCAATCGAGGCGGATTTGCCCCAACTTCTGGGCGGGCCGGTCGCACTTGTCACGGTCATCGCGGCAGAAGGGCTGGCTGGTTTGACACTTGGCGTGGGGTTGCGTCTGTTTGTGATCGTCCTGCAAACTGCCGGAACCATCGCCGGACAATCGACATCCTTGTCGCAATTTTTTGGCGGGGCGGGGGTGGACCCACAGCCGGCCATGTCGCAAATACTTGTCATGGGGGGACTGACGCTTGCTGTTATGGCCGGATTGCATGTCCGGCTGGCAGAATTCCTGATCCTGTCCTACAGCTTTTTCCCGCCCGGCCAATTCCCGGATGCAAGCAGTATGGGCGCTTGGGGCACTGCACAAATATCGCGCGCATTCTCGCTGGCATTCTCGCTTGCCATGCCCTTCGTCATCATGTCGGTGCTGTATTATGTGGCGCTTGGGGCCATCAACAAGGCCATGCCGCAACTGATGGTGGCATTCGTCGGCGCACCCGCAATCACCTTTGCAGGGCTTGCATTACTACTTCTGTCCGCGCCCCTGATCTTGCCGATCTGGCATACGGCGTTTGAAAGCTTTATCGCAAACCCGACAGGTCCGACACAATGAGCGAGGAAGACCAGAGCGGCGAGAAGGAATTTGAGGCGACCGAGCAAAAGCTGGCCGAGCAGCGCCGCAAGGGCGAAGTGCCACGCTCCACGGACCTGAACACCGCGGCCGCGTTCTTTGGCCTTGTTCTGGCCGCGGTCGCCCTTGGACAGACATCGCTTGTCCGGATCGGCGAAATTGGCACCGTGATCCTGGATCAATCCGACCAGATTTCTACGCTTTTGTCCCAGAATGCACGCGCTTTGCTGGGGGGGCTGATCGGCGATGTGATGCTGGCGGCACTGCCGCTGGTGGCGATTCCGTTTCTGGTGGTCGGGGCCATGCTGTTTGCCCAGCGCGTTGTTATCTTTGCGCCTGACAAACTGAAACCCAAGGCGTCACGCGTATCGGTTATTGCCAATGCCAAGAACAAGTTTGGCCGTAGCGGGCTGTTCGAATTCGCCAAAAGCACCGTGAAGCTGATCATCATTTCAACGGTTCTGTGGTTTTTTCTAATGCACAACCTGCCACTTATTCTTGGCAGTCTGTATCTGACCCCGGCATTGGCCATTAGCGAGTTGCTGGGGCTTGTTGTGCGGTTTTTGCTGTTGGTTTTTGTGGTCAAACTGGTCGTTGGCGGGATCGATTTCTTCTGGCAGCGTGCGGAACACCTGCGCCGCAACCGGATGTCGCACAAGGATATGCGCGATGAGATGAAACAATCCGAGGGGGACCCGCATGCCAAAGGCGAACGTCGCAGGCGCGGGCGCGAAATTGCCAGCAACCGCATGCTGGAGGCAGTCCCGGACGCCAGCGTAGTTATCGTCAACCCGACACATTACGCCGTTGCGCTGAAATGGTCGCCCGCATCTGAAAACGCGCCGATCTGCGTGGCAAAAGGGGTAGATGAAATTGCGTTGCGCATTCGTGAACGCGCCAAGGAAGCAGGTGTGCCGATCCATTCGGACCCTGTGACGGCCCGCGCACTTTTTGCCAGCATCGAGTTGGAGCAGGAAATCCAGTCAGAACATTATGCTGCCGTGGCGGCCGCAATTCGATTCGCGGACGCAATGCGCGCGAAGGCCCGCAAGGGGCGTTGGTCATGACATTGGATAAAAGGCTTGAACGGCTTCAGGCAATCTCGCAAATGGTCAAGGAAAAGGAGCTTGCGAAGCTTCAGAAACTCGCGCAAGCCCGCGATGAAACACGCGATCGGGTCCAGCGACTTATGCAACCCGTTGCGCTGGTGCAGGACCCGGCCCTGTTTTCCGCTCGGCAACTTCATGCCAAATGGGCGCTGGAGCAGCGCATGAGCCTGAACCGCACCCTCGCACAACAAACCGCCCGCCTGATCGAGCAACGCACCAAGGCTGCGCGCAGCCTTGGCAAGGCAGAGATTGTTGCAAGTTTATGTCGCCGGCACCGGAACTAAGGCAGCTTCAGGGGGTCACCCACTCTCCCGCCCGCATCAATGCAACCCGGCGCCCGTCAACATGCAGCCCGTCAACATCCATCCTGTCTGACCCGATCATCCAGTCGACATGGATCAGGCTGTCATTGCCGCCACGCGCTGACGCCTCTTCTTTCGACAACGTGTCCCCGCCTTCAATGCAGGACGCGTAGCATTGCCCCATCGCGATATGCGACGCTGCATTTTCGTCAAACAATGTGTTAAAGAACAAGTGCCCGCTTTGCGCCACAGGGGAACTGTGCGGAACAAGCGCGACTTCGCCCAAGCGTCCCGCGCCTTCGTCCGTTGCCAGCATGTCACGCAGCACATCGCCGCCCCGCGCCGCACGCGCCTCAACCGCGCGCCCCGCCTCGAAGCGCATTTCAATTTCGTCTATCAGCGTGCCCTGATGTGACAATGGCTTGGTCGCGCGCACATATCCGTCCACGCGCGCCGCATGCGGCGTCGTAAACACCTCCTCGGTGGGAATATTGGGGTTGCACCGCACCCCATTGCGCGCAACCGACGCGCCGCCTTGCCAGAAATGCCCATCTGCCAGACCAACATGCAAGTCGGTCCCTGGCGCCTGAAAATGCAAACTGTCAAATCGGGCCGCGTTCAGCATTTGGCACCGCCGCGCCAGTTCCGCGTTATGCGCCGCCCACGCTGCAACCGGATCGGCCTGATCAAGCCGCGCCGTGGTCCGAATGGCCTGCGCCAGCTGTTCAAACGCATCCTGTGGGGGCTGGTCCGGGAACATACGTTGCGCCCAGTCCAAGGTCGGGCAAGAAATAATGGACCAGTTGATGTGAAATCCTGCTATCGGCGCCAAGGCGGGCCGATACGCAGCCGCATTCGCGCGATTGGCGCGGCCCACTTTTGAAGCATCCTCTTGCGCAAGCAGGAACGGATCCTCGCCCACAAGCGCCAAACGCGCCGCACCGTTTTCGTAGGCCTTGGCCATACCTTCATACAACCAGTCCGGGGCCTTGTCGAAACTGTCGTCATGGGCGTGGCGAAACCGCGCAAGGGTCATTTCCCGGTCACTGACAAGCGTCGTCACCAACCCGGCCCCTGCGCGGTAGGCTTCTTGCGTGATTGCGCGCGCCAGCGGCATGGCAGAACTCGGGGTGGTCATGACAAGGTCTTGTCCCGCCTGCAAATTCAACCCGACATGCACCGCCAGACGTGCCAGACCATCCAGCAAGGCGGGATCTGCTGCAATTTCTGTAGCAAGCGGCGTATGCGTCAATGCGCTGTCATGGGTCATATGTCGGGGGCCTTCAGGTTGTGAACATTCCCCCCGAAAGCTGGGCCACCCTGCCTCCAAGGTCAAGGGCGCAAAACCCCTCTCAGGCACCGCTGCGCAAGATATCGGTAATCAATACCCCGGTGACAACATCGCGCCCCAGCAGGCTTTGCCCGGTTTCAAGTAACGCCTGCCGCAAAAGCGTCATGTTATTGTTCGAGGTAAACATCCCGTCAAACCCGCCGGTATTGGCATGGTCGAACATGACCTGCAAAAAGCGGTCCCGCAATCTTGGTTCATTTCGCAAAACAGCATTTTCTTCCGCGCCAGCAATCTCGAGGGTCAATGACATAACAATCACTGAAACAATGCGGTCCCCCTCCAGTAAGGGAACCATGAACTGGTTTTTCATCTCAAACAGCGTGACATCAAGCTGGCTCGGGTCAACAAGCGGGACATCCTCGGCGGTCACCTCCGATGGTTCCGGCGCGGGGCGCAGCCATAACCCTGCGCCAACGCCACCAGCGACACCCAGAAGAATAAGCAGGATTGGTATTAGCTTTGCCATGGTGCCCCCTTGCGCCCGAACCTTCAGAACGGTGCCAGAATATCAATGATCTGTTCGCCATATCGCGGCTGCTGCATCGTCGATATAACGCCACGCCCGCCGTACGAGATGCGCGCACCGGCGATCTTGTCATAGGTAATCTCGTTCTGGCGTGAAATATCCGTCGGACGCACATAGCCGGTGACAAGCAATTCGCGCAGTTCATGGTTCACACGAACCTCCTGACGCCCCTCGATGCGCAAAACGCCATTTGGCAACACTTCCACAACAGTTGACGCCACACGCAAGGTCAGCTTCTCATTTCGGCGCACCGACCCGTTGCCCGAAAAACTGCTGCCACTATTGGTTTCGATCCCCGCGCCAATACTGAAGCCGCCTTCGTTCTTGCGATCTATTGCTTGCGGTATTCCAAACAGTTGCGGGACAGCCATGCTGCTGGACCCTGTGCGCCCGCGCGAGGTATTGTTCGAAATTTCCGCACTGTCATTTATTTCGATCACCACTGTCATAATATCCCCTTGTCGACCGGCCCTGCGGTCCCCAAGAAGGGATCGCTGGCTTACGGACCACAGCGACGAGGGCGCGGAGGCGGAGCGTGGTTCATTCGTTTCCGGCAGCGGCACGCGATACAACGCTGCATGCTCGATGCTCTGCTCGGGCGGGCTGAAGGCGGGGGCCCTGCCCACCTCGCTTAATGGTTGGCACGCCGTAAGGAACATGCCGCAAAGCACGATCGCGACATGGCGCAGGGAAGATTGTTTTCTCATGATACCCTCATGGTAAGATATGCGCTTCATCGTAGGGACAGTCGCTGCGTGCCCACCTCGACGACGCCCGAATACAGGACAGTGCCCTGCACCGATTGGCGGGACGACAGGTTCATCACACTGACCCGGTCCCCGATCGCGCCACGCCCAAGCGCCCGCCCTTCGGTCAGTATGCTCAGGGGGCCATGACGGTAGATGACCTGAACCAGATCATTCCGCTCGACAACAGCAGCCGGCCCGAGTTCGGACAGACGCACTGGACGGCCGGGATAGATTGCAACGCGTGTTTCCAACCCGATGGCCTGATCTGCCGCCGTGGCTGCGCCGACGACCATGCCATCTTGCACGCTGACATCGCCCGGCTCGATAACTTCCGCGGGCCGGATCAGGCGGGTTGCCACCAGCGTCTGCGCCATCGCAAACTCTGGCAGGATGAACAAAAGGACTAAAAGGAACCGCATCAGCGCACCTGCGTCGTTGCGCCCATCATCTGGTCAACGGCTGTAATTACCTTCGAATTCAGTTCATAGCCGCGCTGCGCCTTGATCAGCTCGGTCATCTCGCGCACCGGATCAACGGAGCTTTCCTCCAGATAGCCTTGGCGCACCGTGCCCAGACCATCCGTTCCCGGCGGGGCATCAAAGCCTGGCCCCGAGCCTTCGGTTTCCAGAAACAGGTTCGACCCGATGGCTTCCAACCCTTTTTCATTGGCAAAGCCTGTCAATGTAAGCTGGCCCAGCAGCTGGGGTTGCACCTGCCCTGTAAAATAGGCGTAGATTTCACCATCGGCATTGATGGAAATCGACCGCGCATCGTTTGGAATGACAATACCCGGCGTTACTTCGAACCCTTCGGAATTGACAATCAACCCATCGCCTGTGCGTTTCAGGGCCCCGTCACGCGTGTAGGCGGCCTGCCCGTCCGGCAAGGTCACGGACAAAAAGCCCTTGCCTTCGATTGCGATGTCCAGATCGCCATTTGTCTGGGCCAAGGCCCCTTGTTGGATCTGCATACTGACCGCAGCCGGACGCACACCAAGGCCAAGCTGGATGCCCGTGGGCAGCACTGTGCCGTCACTGGCATTGATCGACCCCGCGCGCGCAAATTGCTGATAATGCAGGTCCGCAAATTCAGCCCGACGCGCGTTATAGCCAGAGGTGCTCATATTAGCGAGGTTGTTTGAAATGGTATCAACGCGCATCTGCTGCGCGCTCATTCCAGTGGCGGCGATATGAAGCGCTTTCATTGTTCAATCCTTTTCATCATCATCGACCCAGCGTCTGGATCACATTCTTGATCCGCTCATCTTCACGTTCCAGCAGGCGCTGGCCTTGTTCATAGGCGCGCTGGACGTCAATCATCCGCGCGATTTCCGGCATCGGGTCGACGTTGGACCCTTCAAGGAAGCCTTGCCGCAGCCGTGGTTGAAAAACAGGTTCAACATCGCCATCGACTACAAACAGGGTTCCCGCAGCGCGGGTAACCGACACCGGATCGACGGGTTGCACCAAGCCCACCTGCGCGAAGGGCTGACCGTCAGCGGAAAAAGTTCCATCCCCCGACATGACGATGGAGCGGGCGTCAGGCGGCACAAATATCGGCGCGCCCCCCGCGTCCAGCAGCAGATGCCCGTCCATATTCACCAACTCGCCCGCCGCATTCGGGGTGAACATACCCGCGCGCGTCAGCCGCAGCCCCTGCGGTGTTTCCAACTGGAAAAAACCGTCGCCTTCTATCGCCAGATCAAAATTGCCGTTTGTTTGTGTCAACTCACCCTGTGTCTGATAGGTCTGGCGCGTATTGCCCAGCGCCATGGACAAGGATGTGTCCTGCCCCCGCCCGCCCACAACAAACTCTGAAAACACCATACCTTCGCGGCGGTAGCCCGTGGTCGATGTATTGGCGATGTTATGGGCGATAACCTGCATTTCGCGCTTCAGGCCCGAAAGGCGGGTCAGGGTAACATAGGTCGCGTTGTCCATCACACACCCCCTGCGATCAGTGGAATTATCTGGTCGTGAAAAAAGGAAACGAGGGTGGCAGTCATGAAACTCATCGACACCCAGAAAACGACCACAATCGCGGCCAGTTTCGGCACGAATGTCAGCGTCATTTCCTGAATGGAAGTCAGCGCCTGAAACAGCCCGATCGTGACGCCCGCAACCAATGCAGCCGTCAGAATCGGAATGGAAATCAGCGTTGCCACCCACAGGCTCTGGCGCAATGTGTCGAAGAAGACGGCGTCATTCATGGGTCAGACCGGCATTCGCAGGATTTCGAGATATGCCTCGACAACCTTGTTGCGCACAGCAACGGCTGTTTCGACGGCCAGTTCCGTGGCCGCCACCGCCTCGACCAAGGCATGCGGGTTTGCACCGCTAACCATTGAACTGGTCGCGGCAGTGTCGGCCTGACGCAGCGCATCCGTGAAACTGGCCATCTGCGCACCGAACACCGCCTCGGCACGCGGGGGCGTCCCCTGTTTGGGGGCGGGTGCGGCAGCGTTGCGCGCCAGATCATAGCTTTGAATGGCAATGCTTGCGGGAATAGTCATCTAATCAATCCTTTTTCAACGGCGCAGCAGATCAAGCAGGCCTTGCGACATTTGCCGGGCCTGATCAAACATGCGTAGATTCGCCTCGTAGCTGCGGCCGGCCTCTCTCGCGTCGGCGATTTCAATCATCCGGTCGACAGTGGAGCCGTCATAATAGCCCTGCTCGTCAGCCAGCGCATGGCCGGGGTCATAAATGCGCGGCAATTCCCCGCGATCCAGCCGGACCGGCCCAACATCGACGCGGGCAAGCCCGGTGGCACGGTCAATCGCCGAGTGAAAATCAATGGTCTTGCGCCGGTAGCCGGGCGTGTCGGCATTGGCAATATTCTCAGAAACATGCCGCAGGCGGCGGGACTGCGCCTCCATCCCCGATGCGGCAACGGAGAATACACCAAATAGATCAGCCATTTATCCCCCCTAATTCCCGAGTGCCGTGCGCAGAATACCGCGCGCCGACGAATAGACTGACAATGCCATGTCATGGCTTTGGCGGGTTTCGGCAGCACGCATCATCTGATGTTCAAGTGAAACTGTGTTGCCATTCGGAGATCGGGTTGTTGCTGTCGTATCGATGCGTGCAGCGGGTATTCCGGCGGCTTCATCAAAATCGAAATGACCCGCCCGCGTTGCACGCATGGAAAGGCCATCGTTATAGGTCGCGCCAAAGCTGGGCAGGTCACGCGCCTGATACCCCGGCGTATCGGCATGGGCGACATTTTCAGATAGGACCACCTGCCGTGCGGCGGCATGGCGGGCCATCTGCTGCGCCATGCGCATGACATCGGGTAATTCGAACATGAGGGCTTCTCCCGTCATTTGGATACACTCATCCTTAAGACTGATTCGCTTAAAGATCGGTAACCAGAAGTCGAAAAAGCCGCGAAAGGAACGGAATGAACCATCTGGATTCTCTACGCGCCGAGGTCTTGAATATGCGTGTGGCCCGCATTTCAGGGCGAATTACACGCATCGACGGGCAATCGCTGGGCATTGCGGGACTGGTGCAGGATGCGCGAATCGGGGATTGGCTGAAAGTCGCAACGCGGTCCGGCACGCATGTTTACGCGGAAGTCCTGCGCATGACTGAAACCGAAGTCTTTGCGCTGCCTGACGGGCCTTGTGACGGGTTGTCGATCGGGGATCGGGCAGAATTCATCGGCCCACGTGGGCTGGCCCCGGATGACAGCTGGATCGGGCGCGTCATTGACCCTTACGGCCGCCCGCTGGATGGCCGCCCCCTGCTGCAAGGACCTGCCACACGCAATCTGCGCCAAACCCCGCCCGACCCCGCGCAGCGCGGGCGGCTTGGGGCGCGCCTTGACACGGGCATGGCCGTATTCAACACGCTGCTGCCACTGGTCGAGGGGCAGCGCATCGGGTTGTTTGCCGGGTCCGGCGTCGGAAAGTCCATGTTGCTGGGCAATTTCGCGCGCAACATGCAGGCGGATGTCGTCGTTATTGCCCTGATTGGCGAACGCGGGCGCGAATTGCGCGAATTCATCGAAGATGTGCTTGGCCCCGAAGGAATGGCGCGGGCCGTTGTCGTCACCGCAACCTCGGACCAGCCACCGCTGACGCGACGGCGCTGCGCCGCCGCCGCCATGTGCGTGGCCGAACATTTCCGCGATCAGGGCAAGCATGTGTTGTATCTGGCCGACAGCATTACGCGGCTGGCCGAGGCGCATCGAGAAGTTGCCCTTGCTGGCGGCGAGGAAGCCAGCCTGCGCGGTTTTCCACCCTCAACAGCGCATCAGATCATGGCACTGGCCGAACGCGCAGGCCCCGGCCCGCAGGGAATGGGGGCGATTACCGGAATCTTCACTGTTCTGGTGGCAGGGTCCGATATGGAAGAACCTGTGGCCGATATTCTGCGCGGTGTGCTGGACGGGCATGTGGTGATGGACCGCGCCATTGCCGAACGCGGGCGCTTTCCCGCGATTGATGTGCTGCGCTCGGTCAGTCGCGCCCTGCCAAAAGCGGCAACGCCGGAAGAAAACGCGCGCATTTCCGAGGCACGGCGCATGCTGGGCGCCTATGACCGTGCCGAAATGATGGTACAGGCCGGACTGTATGAGGCGGGCAGCGACCCGCTTGTCGACCGCGCGATCAGGGTCTGGCCCGCGCTGGACGCATTTGTGGGCGAAGCGGCACCGGCCGGCATCAAGCACGCTTTTGCAAGACTGGCGATCTGTCTGGAGCCGCCTGCGCAGGTCAATCCCGGCGCAGGCAAGGTAAAAAAATAAAACAGGTTTCCTCTTGGCGCGGAATTGCACTAAACGGGGGGCAATTCTGCATATACGGGGACCATCATGGCGCGAATTCTGATCACCTCGGCCTTGCCATATATCAATGGCATCAAGCATCTGGGCAACCTTGTCGGCAGCCAGCTTCCGGCAGATCTTTATGCGCGGTATTGCCGCGCGCGCGGGCATGAGGTGATGTTTATCTGCGCAACCGATGAACATGGCACGCCCGCCGAACTGGCGGCAGCCAAGGCGGGCAAACCTGTCGACGAGTACTGCGCGGAAATGCACGAGGTTCAGGCCGAACTGGCGCGCGGATTCTTGTTGTCATTTGACCATTTCGGGCGGTCCTCCAGCCAGCGCAACCATGTTCTGACCCAACATCTGGCGGGCAAACTGGCGGATGCCGGGCGCATTTCCGAAGTGTCTGAAAAGCAGGTCTATTCCAATGCCGACGGGCGTTTCCTGCCCGACCGCTATATCGAAGGC
>SR_TP_S13solDRAFT_1000258_pt1 | contig 24219 bp, 18 predicted proteins | sample SodReaTP_S13sol_FD_11159 | JGI IMG/M metagenome (IMG submission 11159)
GGCGCCAATCAGGGTCATGGCCTGCATCTCGGCCATCACCTCGCGTGCATAAAGGTAGTCATATTGCATGCGTCCGCCCGACAGGATGACCACTTCAGGGTCAAACATCTGCACGACATTTGACAACCCAAGCGCCAGATACCGCCCCGCGCGCCGGAAAATGGACAGGGCCGCTTCATTGCCGCGCCGCGCTTCGGAAAACAGGTCTTCCAGCAGGGCAAGCGGGCTTTCGGACAGGCTGGCATGTTGGTCCAGTGCCGTGGCCGCTTCACGCGCAAGGGCGTAATCGGCGACATAGGCTTCCAGACAGCCGCGTTTGCCACAGCGGCACAAGGCCCCGTCCAGTTGCACCTTGGTATGGCCCAGTTCCAGCCCCACACCGCGCGCCCCCCGATACAGCTGGTTGAACAGCACCAACCCCATACCCACGCCGTGTTCAATCGTGACAACCGCAAAATCCGATTTACGCCGCCCGCCGCCAAACCAGAGTTCCGCCAGCGTAAGCAGATTGGCGTCATTGTCCAGATATGTGGGCACACCGAATGCGTCCTGAAACTGCATGCTCAGCGCGGTTCCGGGCGAATCCAGCATGGGGGACCACGGCACATTGCCGGTAGCGTGTTCCACCATGCCCGCCATGCCCACACCGATCGAATCGATATCACGCACCTGCATATCTTGGGATGACAGCAGCTTGTCCATCAGCGCGCGGGCTTCGGCGACCAGTATGGCGGGGCTTTTGCGGTTGGGGCGGGTTGGGACATTGGCTTCGGCAATCCTGCGGCCTGCAAAATCGCTTAGAACGGCGGTGTGGCGCTGGTCGCCCAGCTTCATGCCGACAACATGATAGGCTTCGGCCACCACCTCCAACTCCACAGGGGGGCGGCCACGCCCTGTGCGCGGCTGGTCTGTGTCCAGCGCAGGCGCGGCACTGGTTTCGCGCAGGAACCCTTCGGCAATCAACTCGGCGGTGACGGCACTAACAGATGCCGCGCTGACGCCTAGGGCGCGCACCATATCCGCGCGTGTCGTTTTGCCATGGGCGCGGGTGTAGTCGAATAGCGTATGTCGTAAGGGGCGCGGCACAGGCGCAATATTGGCCAGAATCGGCCCGCAACCGGCCTGATCTTCCGCATCAGATGTAATGGTTCCAACAAGATGCGGCGTCATTCTTTGCCCTCCCCAGCGCAGCAATAACTTCACAGGATAAATTAATAACATTGAATGCCACGGAAAACATCTGGAAAAAGCGCGGCTATTCCAGAAATATGCAGGAAATAGTCAGGAATCCTGACGCAAATCGCCTTAATTTGTTTGACAGATGAAAAATATATGACATTATCCCGCTGTCCGGACGCGCCTCGATGCTGCGTGCCGCGATTTGTTCAGGGAGGAACGCATGAAAAAAATTATGACTGCGGCAATCGTCGCAACGCTTGGCTTCAGCACATCCGCATTGGCCCAGTCGCTGACTGTCGGTGTCAGCTGGTCCAACTTCCAGGAAGAGCGTTGGCAGACGGATGAGGCCGCGATTCGCGCCGCATTGGAAGCTGCTGGTGCCACCTATATTTCCGCCGATGCGCAATCATCCTCGTCCAAGCAGCTGTCGGATATTGAAAGCTTGTTGGCACAGGGCGCGAATGCCCTGATCGTGCTGGCACAGGACGCGGCCGCCATTGGCCCGGCCGTTCAGGCCGCCGCAGACGAAGGCATCCCTGTTGTCGCCTATGACCGACTGATCGAAGATGACCGCGCCTTCTACCTGACCTTTGACAATGTCGAAGTGGGACGCATGCAGGCGCGCGCCGTGCTTGAGCAGGCACCAAGCGGCAATTATGTCATGATCAAAGGCTCGCCCACCGACCCGAACGCAGACTTTCTGCGCGGTGGCCAGCAGGAAATCCTGCAAGCGGCGATTGATGCAGGCGACATTACCATTGTCGGCGAAGCCTATACCGATGCGTGGCTGCCCGCCAATGCGCAGCGCAACATGGAGCAGATTCTGACCGCACAGGACAACAATGTTGATGCGGTCGTGGCGTCCAATGACGGCACTGCCGGCGGTGTTGTTGCAGCACTGACCGCGCAAGGCATGGACGGGATTCCCGTATCGGGGCAGGATGGCGACCACGCCGCGCTGAACCGTATTGCACAAGGCACGCAAACGGTTTCGGTGTGGAAAGATGCGCGCGATCTGGGCCGTGCGGCGGCAGAAATCGCCGTGGAACTGGCCGCAGGCACAGCGATGGCCGATATTGACGGTGCCGAAATGTGGACATCGCCCGCGGGCACCGAAATGGTCTCCATGTTCCTGGAACCGGTTCCTGTGACTGCCGACAACCTGTCGCTGGTCGTCGATGCGGGCTGGATCAGCCTTGAAGCCCTGTGCCAAGGCGTCAGCGGCGGACCTGCGCCCTGTAACTAAGGCCAAAGCCAACTAAAACCAACACGGGGCGGCATACCTGCCGCCCCCCTCTCGATAGCTGCGCTTGCGCGCCCTATTGGTCCTTCGCCTGCGTCTTGCGCATGGCCACGACATTCAGGACATTCCCCCATGAGCACCCCCGACACCCCCAACCGCACACAATCCGGCGGGCAGAAGGCCAATAAGAAAAGCCTGATTGACGCGTTGGAACTAGACACCCGCCTGCTGGGCATGATTGGCGCCTTTATTCTGGTGGCGATTGTTTTCAATGTCCTGACGGATGGGCGGTTTCTGACGCCGCGCAACATATTCAACCTGACCATCCAGACCGTCAGCGTGGCCATCATGGCCACAGGCATGGTGTTCGTGATTGTCACACGCCACATCGACCTGTCAGTGGGGGCGCTGTTGGCCACCTGTTCGGCGGTCATGGCGATGATGCAAACGGCGTGGTTGCCGCAGTTTCTGGACCTGCCGCTGGGGCACCCGCTAATTCCGTGGCTGGCGATTGCAGCGGGCATTATTACCGGCGGGGTGATCGGCGCGTTTCAGGGGTGGTTGACGGGGTATCTGCTGATACCCGCGTTCATTGTCACACTTGGGGGCTTGCTGGTCTGGCGCAATGCGGCATGGTATCTGACCAACGGGCAGACGATTGGCCCGCTGGATTCAACATTCCAGATGTTCGGCGGCATCAACGGCACAATGGGCGAATTCTGGTCATGGGTCGTGGGTATTGCCGCCACATTGGCCGCACTGGCCGCACTTTGGGCGAAACGGCGTGACAAACAGCGCCATGAATTTCCGGTGAAGCCGCTTTGGGCGGAAGTTGCCCTTGGGGGGGTAATCGCGGGGGCTATTCTGGGCCTGATCGGGGTGCTGAACTCCTATCAGGTGCCCGCTGCACGGTTACAACGTGATTTTGCCGCGCGGGGCGAGACGATGCCCGAAGGGTTCACCGCAGCCTATGGGCTGCCGATTTCGGTGCTGTTGCTGATTATCGTCGCGGTGGTCATGACGGTCATTGCACGGCGCACAGCATTGGGGCGCTATATCTTTGCCACTGGCGGCAACCCGCAAGCGGCAGAACTGTCGGGTATCAACACGCGCATGCTGACGGTCAAGGTGTTTGCCATCATGGGCGCGCTTTGTGCGATTTCCGCCGTCGTGGCGTCGGCGCGGCTGACCAACCATTCCAACGACATCGGCACACTGGACGAATTGCGCGTGATCGCCGCCGCCGTGATCGGCGGCACTGCACTGGCGGGCGGGATTGGCACGATTTACGGCGCAATTCTGGGCGCGCTGATTATGCAATCGCTGCAATCGGGCATGGCCATGGTGGGCGTTGATGCGCCCTTGCAGAACATCGTTGTTGGCAGCGTGCTGGTTCTGGCCGTGCTGATCGACATTATCTACCGCCGCCGCACAGGAAAGGGCTAAGCCATGACGCCACTTGTAGATATTCGCAATATCTCGATCGCTTTTGGCGGGGTTCAGGCGGTTGATGATGTATCAATCGACCTGTTTCCCGGCGAGGTGGTGGGGCTGCTGGGCCATAACGGCGCGGGCAAATCCACGCTGATCAAGATCCTGTCGGGGGCCTATAAGGCCGATAGCGGGGAAATCTGGATCGATGGCGAACGCGCCACGATCAACAGCCCCCGCGATGCGCGTGCCTATAATATCGAAACCATTCACCAGACGCTGGCGCTGGCCGACAACCTGCCTGCGCCTGCGAACCTGTTTCTGGGTCGTGAACTGCGCACCATGTTCGGGTTTCTGGATGACAGCCGCATGGAAGCTGAAACCACCAAAATCATGGCGCGGCTGAATCCCAATTTCAAGAAAATCGCAGAACCCGTCAGCGCCCTGTCCGGTGGCCAGCGTCAGTCCGTGGCAATCGCGCGCGCGGTCTATTTCAACGCGCGCATCCTGATCATGGACGAACCCACCGCAGCCCTTGGCGTGCATGAAACCAAAATGGTTGCCGACCTGATCATGGAGTTGAAGGCCCAAGGGCTTGGCATTTTCCTGATCAGCCATGACACCCGCGAAATGATGGACCTGTGCGACCGCGTCAGCGTTATGAAGAACGGCCAGCTTATCGGCACCGAACGGGTCGAGGATGTGACCGAAGATGACATCTTGTCGATGATCATCATGGGCAAGAAGGCAGAAAAAGCAGCATGATGTATCTGGGACTGGACCTTGGCACCTCCAGCCTGAAAGGGTTGGTTATTGATGACAGCGGCGCAGTGCTGGCCGAAGCCACCGCGCCCCTAAATGTCGCGCGCCCCGCCCCCGGCTGGTCCGAGCAAGACCCCGCAGACTGGATCGCGGCAGCGGGAACGGTGCTGCGCGCCTTGTCGGGCAAGGTGGATCTGGGCGCGGTTGCGGGCATTGGCCTGTCGGGCCACATGCATGGCGCAACCGTGCTGGATGCGTCTGACAAGGTATTGCGCCCCTGCATATTGTGGAACGACACCCGCGCCCATGCGCAAGCTGCAGCACTGGATGCGGACCCGCGTTTCCGCACCATCAGCGGCAATATCGTCTTTCCGGGGTTTACCGCACCCAAACTGGTCTGGATGGCCGACGAAGAACCCGATCTGTTCGCGCAAGTGGCCAAGGTTTTGTTGCCAAAGGACTATCTGCGCCTGTGGCTGACAGGCGCACATGTGGCCGAAATGTCGGATGCGGCGGGCACAAGCTGGCTGAATGTGGGCGCGCGCGATTGGTCGGATGATCTGCTGGCGGCCACCGGATTGACGCGCGATCACATGCCCGCACTTGTCGAAGGGTCCGCGCAATCAGGCGGGTTGCGGTCCGAACTTGCGCAGGAGTTCGGGCTGCGCGCGGGCATTCCGGTCGCTGGCGGGGCGGGCGACAATGCCGCAACCGCCATCGGGCTGGGTATCGCGCGGGGCGGGCAGGGTTTCGTCAGTCTGGGCACATCGGGTGTGTTGTTTGCCGCAACGGACGGCTACGCGCCCGCGCCTGAAACGGCTGTGCATACCTTCTGCCACGCGCTGCCGGACACATGGCACCAGATGGGCGTTATTCTGGCGGCCACCGATGCGCTGAACTGGTTTGCAGGCATCGCGGGGGCAAGTCCAGCAGAACTGACAGCCGATCTGGGCGCATTGCAGGCCCCCGACCGCGCGCTGTTTCTGCCCTATCTGGGCGGCGAACGCACACCGCTGAATGACGCAGGCATTCGTGGCGCGTTCATCGGGCTGGACCACGCGACCGACCGCGCCGCCGCAACCCGCGCCGTGATGGAAGGCGTGGTTTATGCGCTGGTGGATTGCCAGCAGGCGCTTGCAGCGACGGGCACACAGCTTGACACGCTGCTGGCCGCTGGCGGGGGGGCGCGGTCCGAATACTGGCTTTCGGCCCTTGCGACCGCACTGGACCTGCCAATCCATGTGCCGCAAGCGGGCGATTATGGCGCGGCCCTTGGGGCGGCGCGGCTGGGTTTGATGGCGGCTACAGGGGCAGGGGCGGACGCCATGCCGCTGCCACCCATTGCCCGCAGTTTCGACCCCGTCACCGATAAAACACAGGCCTTTCAGGACGGGTATGCCCGCTACCGCAAGGCGCAATCTGCAATAAAGGATCTGACATGACCGATTTTTTCAAAGGTATCCCGCAAATCACCTATCAGGGACCCGACAGCGACAATGATTTCGCGTTCCGCCACTATAACCCCGATGAAATCGTGCTTGGCCGCAGAATGGAAGATCACCTGCGCTTCGCCATCTGCTATTGGCACAGCTTCGCATGGCAGGGCGGCGACCCGTTTGGCGGGCAGACATTCCTGCGGCCATGGTTCGGCGACAGCATGCAAAACGCCAAACTGAAGGCCGATGTCGCGTTTGAAATGTTCCGCATTCTGAACGCGCCTTATTACTGTTTCCACGACGCCGACATGCGCCCCGAAGGCGATAGTTTCGCCGAAACCACGCGCAATCTGGAAGAAATGACAGACTATTTCGCCGCCAAAATGGAAGCGGGCGGGCCGAAACTGTTATGGGGCACGGCCAATCTGTTCAGCCACCGGCGTTTCATGTCAGGGGCCGCAACCAACCCCGACCCCGATGTATTCGCCTTTTCCGCCGCGACGGTGAAAACCTGCATGGATGCGACCCAGCGTCTGGGTGGTGAAAACTATGTGCTGTGGGGCGGGCGTGAAGGCTATGAAACCCTGCTGAACACCGATCTTGGCAAGGAGCTGGACCATATGGGCCGCTTCCTGTCGATGGTGGTGGATTATAAACACAAGATCGGTTTCAAAGGGGCCATCCTGATTGAACCGAAACCGCAGGAACCCACAAAGCACCAGTATGATTACGATGTGGCCACGGTTTACGGCTTCCTGAAACGTTTCGGGCTGGAAAAAGAAGTAAAGGTCAATATCGAGCAGGGCCACGCCATTCTGGCAGGCCACAGTTTCGAGCATGAACTGGCGCTGGCGTCCAGCCTTGGTATTTTCGGGTCCATCGACATGAACCGCAACGATTATCAATCCGGTTGGGACACGGACCAGTTCCCCAATAATGTGCCTGAAATCGCACTAGCCTATTACGAAATTCTGCGCGCGGGCGGGTTCACATCCGGTGGCACGAATTTCGATTCCAAACTGCGCCGCCAGTCGCTGGACCCTGAAGACCTGATCGTGTCGCATGCAGGCGCCATGGATGTCTGCGCGCGCGGGCTGAAGGCGGCGGCCGCAATGCTGGAAGATGGCAGGCTGGAATCCGCACGCGCCGCACGTTACGCTGGCTGGGCAAAACCCGAAGCGCAGTCGTTATTGACCAGCGATCTGGACAGTATCACCGCTGACGTTCTGGCCCGCGGCATTGACCCGCAACCTTGTTCGGGCAAACAGGAAAAGCTGGAAAATCTGGTCAACCGCTTCATGTAAATCCAAGGTGGGCTTGCCTTGCAACAGGGCAAGCCTGCGGCTGCGCGCGGCGAAGGCATATGACGTCAGCGCTGCTGCCGGCCCGCATCGGTTTTCCGGTGCGCCAGCCGCACGATCTGCCCTTGGGGATGTGCGGGACAGAATTCCAGCGTCCAGCCAATTTTGTTCAGCGCGGCTGCCGCAATGGCAAGGCCCAGACCGCTGCCCTTTTCGCGCGCGCCGTTGCCGGTGAAAAAACGCTGTGTCACATGCGGCAGGTCGTCTGCCGCAATGCCAGCGCCTTGGTCATGCACCTCTAGGCCAACGTCAGACACCAGAACGGCAACAACACTGCCTGCGGGCGCGGCGTGCAGCGCGTTTTCCACCACATTGCGCAGCGCGACCCCCAGTTGAACGGGATCAGCGCAAACGCCCCCCGCGCTGCCCGTCAGGCGCAGTGTGACACCCTTGCGCTGTGCCAGATCCTGCGCATCGTCGCTGACCCTTCGGGCAATGCTGTCCAGATGCTCGGAACGGACGCTTAACGCGTCCTCGTCCTCGGCGCGCGCCAGATCAAGCAACTGGCCCACCAGCCTGCCGGTTCGGTCCACAGCGCCGGTCAGTTTGTCCAGCGCATTGTCCTGAATCACCCCCGGTGGGGCCGATCGCGCGACCTGTGCTTGTGTCTTTATGCCTGCAAGTGGTGTTTTCAACTCATGTGCAGCATAGGCGATAAAATCACGCTCGCGCCTGCGGGCTTGTGCCAGTCGCGCCAGCAACCCGTCAAGCGCGGCGCCCACAGGGCGCATTTCCGGCGGCAGCGGGGTTTCGGCAACGGGGGCAAGGTTGTCATCACTGCGCGCAGACAGGGCGTTTGCGAACACCTGCAACGGGCGCAACCCGCGCCCTGCACTTAGCCAGATGGCCGCCGCCAGCAGCGGCGCAATCACAAGGATCGGCCAGATCAGCCCCGCGCGTACATCAGCGACAAGGTTTTCACGCATGGCATAGCTTTCGCCGACAACGATTTCGACGCCAAGCGTATCATTGACGACAGTATAGACACGCCATTTGCCGCCATCCATTTCGGTTACGCTGAACCCCGGTTCGGATTGTGCCAGCCGCTGTGCAGGCCCGCCGCCCGATTGCCCCAGCAAGGTGCCGCGCATGGACCAGACCTGACAATGCAACTGACGTTCAATGCCGCCGTCGATGACACGGAAATCCGGCAAGCTAAGGCTGCCTTCGGCATCCAGACTGACGGCATGCGCCAGCCCCTGATCCGACAGCAATGACGACACCATATGCCCCGCTTCGGCCAGCCGCGAATCCAGCACGCGTTCAATTTGCGCCTTGGTGGAATATTGCAGCCAGACAACCGCCGACAGCCAGATCAGCCCCGTGGCCAGCAGCAGCAGCGCAAACAGACGCATTCTTAGCGAAGTCATGACGCCCCCTTTTGCAACTGATAGCCCACACCGCGCACTGTGCGAATAACCTGCGGCCCCAGTTTGGCGCGAAGCTTGTGAACATGCACTTCCAGCGCATTGCTTTCGACACCATCTTGCCAGCCATACAGCCGTTCTTCCAGCGTGGCACGCGCGACAATCGCGCCGGGCCGGTCCATCAGGGCTGCAAGCAATGCATATTCGCGCCGCGACAGGGTAATCTGTCTCTCCCCCCACCATGCGGTTTGTTGCGCGGGATCAAGCGACAGCGCGCCATAGCGCGCCAGCGGCTCGGCCCGCCCTTCGCCCCTGCGCCCGATGGCGCGCAATCGCGCCGCCAGTTCATCCAGATCAAACGGTTTGCCAAGATAGTCATCCGCGCCGCGATCCAGTCCTGCAATCCTGTCGGCCACAGCGTCCAGCGCAGTCAGCAAGATCACTGGTATGTGATGGCCTGCCTTGCGCCAGCGGGCCAGCAAATCCAGCCCTGATTCGTCCGGTAACATCAAATCCAGCACCACTGCGGCAAACCCGCCTTGCTGGAATGCCACATCGGCATCTGCGCAAGTTGTTGTAAATTCTGTGGAAAACCCGTTCAGCAGCAATCCCGCGGCCAAGCCGTCAGCAAGGGTTTCATCATCTTCAACAATCAGGATACGCATATATGATGCCTATAGGGGTTTTGCCGGACTGGCCAGTGGTGCGGTGGGCGCCTTAAGCCTGCCTTAAGCTGGACCGCGTGAAAGGACAAAATGATCAGACTTGCCCCCTCTTGCGTGTTTATGCGCCTTGCCCGCCTTGTCATACCAGTGATCGGGCTGATGATGCTTGCATCGGTTGCCGTGGCGCAGACCATTCAGTGGTCTACGCCCGCAGGCGATGCGCCCCTGCCGCCCGATCAGGCGTTTGTGCTGCATCATGATGTGGCCCCTGACGGGCGCGTAACCCTGACATGGCAGGTGACGCCCGGATATTACCTGTATCAGGACAAGTTGCAGGTGGACGCCCCCGATGGCCCCGTTGCCCTTGACCTGCCGCAGGCAGAATTGACCGACGATCTGACATTCGGCACGGTCTATATCTACCGCGATGATATAAGCGTTGATCTGCCCCCCGTCGCGGGCCCACTGACCGTGACATGGCAGGGCTGTCAGGATGGCGGGATCTGCTATGCCCCGCAAAGCCGGACCATCAGCCTTGACGCCGCCACATCCACCCCTGCTACGGGCGGCACAGGCGCCCAGCTTACACTGGCAGATGACACCGGCCTTGTGGACCGGCTGGGCGCATATGGCGTGCCGGTTTTGTTGCTGGCGTTTTTCGGGTTCGGGCTGGCGCTGGCCTTCACCCCGTGTGTTTTGCCAATGGTACCCATCCTTGGCGGGTATCTGGCCCGTGACGGGGCTGCCATGACGCGCAGGCGCGGCTTTGCGCTGTCTTTGTCCTATGTGCTGGCCATGGCGCTGGCTTTTGGGGCATTGGGCCTTGCTGCGGCGGCCACGGGGCAGAACCTGCAAATCCTGCTGCAATCGCCAGTGGTGCTGTCGGTGATAATTGCGCTGTTTGTGGTGTTGGCCGCGTCCATGTTCGGCATGTTTGACATCAGCCTGCCTGCAAGCTGGACCGCGCGCTTGCAAGGCGCGGGTGCGGGGCGGCGCGGCACAGTCACAGGGGCGGCGGCGCTGGGGTTCACATCGGCACTGGTGGTCGGGCCATGCGTGACCGCCCCGCTGGCGGCTGCACTTTTGTATATCGCGCAGACAGGCGACATGATGCTGGGATCGGCTGCGTTATTCGCGCTGGGGTTGGGCAAGGGCACGCCGTTGGTTGTTTTCGGCACATTGGGTCCGAAATACCTGCCACGTTCGGGCCCATGGATGGTGCGCGTGAAACAGGCTTTCGGCTTTGTCTTTCTGGGGCTTGCGCTGTGGCTGGCCGACCGTATGGGCACAGGGCCTTGGGGTGTGGCCGGTTGGGGGCTTTTGTTTCTGGCGTTCAGTGTGTTTGTCTGGCGTGCGCTGCGGCGCGATGTTCAAAACCCGCGAAGCCGTATCTGGGTGCGCGCGTTTGCCATCGTGCCCCTGCTGCCCGCATTGGTGCTGATGGTGGGGGCGTCGCGCGGGGCGGATGACCCGCTGCGCCCCTTCCAGACTGGCAATGCCGATAGGGCCGCCGCGCTGGACTGGCAGGTGGTCAGTGACAAGCGCGGGCTGGATTCGGCACTGGCGCAGGCGGATGGCGCAAGTGTCATCTATCTGACTGCGGATTGGTGCGTGAGCTGCCGCGCGATTGACAGGCGTGTCATGCCCGACCCTGATGTGGTGGCCGCGCTGGGCCCGCTGACGCGCATCAAACTGGATCTCAGCACCTTTGACGCGGCAGCGCAGGCGCTGTTGCAGGAATTGGGCGCGGCTGGCCCGCCCACGATGATTTTTCTGGACAATATGCTGCAAGAAGCGGGCGGCACCCGTCTGGTGGGCGAAACCCGCGCGACCCCTGTCATCGCCTCCGCCATGCAGGTGCAACCATGACCGGCATTTCCCTTGGGCCGATTGTCCTGTCCGTGGACCGGTTTGCGTTTATCGCCGGCATCGTGGCCTTTTTGGTGCTGGTTGCGCTGATCCGGCGCTTTGGCCGTCCCCCTGCCACACTGGACACATGGGCCACGCGCCTGCTGGTTCTGGGGCTGGTGGGTGGCAGGCTTGGCTATGTGGCGCTGCATCTGGACGTATATGCGCAAGCGCCCTTGACGGTGCTGGCCATCTGGCAGGGCGGGTTCAATGCGGCCGCCGGTTTTGGTGCGGTGGCGGCAGGGCTTGGCTGGATGGCACTGCGCAAGCAGGGACAGGCCGCAGGCGTGTTGCTGGGCGCTGTCATGGCGTCAGCACTGGTCTGGCAAGGCAGTCTTATGGCCTTTCCCGCGCCGCGCATGGATTTGCCGCATGTCACATTCGCAACCCTTGACGGGCCGGATGTGACCCTTGGCCAGTCAGGGGGCACGCCCGTGATCATCAACCTGTGGGCAACATGGTGCCCGCCCTGCCGACGCGAATTGCCCATGATGATGGAACTGGCGGAAGGCACACCCGATGTTGATGTCATCTTCCTGAATCAGGGGGAATACGGCCCGGCCATACGCGCATATCTGCACGACGAAGGGCTGGCCACAGACCGCGTGGCACTTGATCCGGCAGCCACGGCAATGGCGCTGTTTGACACGCCCGGCCTGCCTGCAACCCTGTTCTTTTCATCATCGGGCCAAATGGAAGGCGTGCACTTGGGCGAAATATCCCGCGCCGCGTTCCGGTCCCAACTGCAAGCCCTGAGGTAACACATGAAAATTGCAAATCTGGTGTCCGGCCTGTTTCTGGCCGGGCTGGTTGGCGCGTGCGCGCCTGTCCCGTCGCAACAACATGCGGCCCCCGACGCCCCCGACGCCCCCGAACCGCTGCCGCCCGAAGTGCTGCAAATGTATGCGGGTATGCACGATGGCGATGTCTGGATTGATGCGGTGGACCCGCGCCACCTGTCCATGGACACGATCCGGCAGGAAGTGGATTACTGGACAGATGAACGCCCCGGCACCATCATCGTGGACCCGTGGGACCGGTATCTGTATCTGGTCATGGCCGGAAACCGCGCCATGCGCTACACCGTTGGCGTGGGCGAGGCAGGCCGCGACTTTTCCGGCGATGCGGTCATTCCCTATGGTCGGGAATGGCCGCGCTGGACGCCCACGCCGAACATGCTGCGCGAAGACCCCGAAACCTATGCCCCCCATCGCAGTGGCATGAAGGGCGGGACGGACAACCCGCTTGGCGCGCGGGCGCTGTATCTGCATCGCGGTGGCAAGGACACGCTGTACCGCATTCACGGCACGCCCTATCCGTGGTCGATTGGCGAGGCAAGCTCGTCGGGGTGCATCCGCATGTTTCAGCAAGATGTCATCGACCTGTATGACCGCGTGGAAAAAGGGCGCACCCGCGTGACCGTGCTGCGCGAAGATCAGGCCGGGCAGGGCACACAGCCCCCCGGCACCACGCGCGACCACACCAACGCAGCCCCCATCCCCATGGCCGAAGCGCAAACCTTGCAACGCATGGCCGAGGAGGACGCGCTGACACTGGACATGCTGCTGGGCGGCAACTGACACACAGACACCAAGCAAAGGAATTCCCATGCTGACAAGACGTTTCTTCACCCAAGGGCTTGGAATGCTGGTTGCATCGCCGGCACTTGTATCGCACGCGCGCGCTCAAAGCGGCCCAAGTATTGAAGATGTGCTGTTCGACCCCGACCAGCCGGTGCTGGGCAACCCCGATGGTGACCTGAGCATCGTTGAATATTTTGATTATCAATGCCCGTTTTGCAAACGCAACCATCCTGACTTGATGCGCGCGGTGGAACGCGATGGCAATATCAGGCTACTGATGAAGGACTGGCCGATTTTTGGCGGCACATCCACGCGCGCGGCGCAGCTTGCGCTTGGCGGGCTGGCAGATGGCAGCTATGCCCGCGCGCATGCGGCCCTGATGGCAACACACGGTCGGTTGAGTGATCATGACATCGACACCGCCCTGTCAGATGCGGGCGTGTCGGTGGATGGATTGCGCGCAGGCTACAGCGCGCAGCGGGACCGGCTGGACGGGCTGATGGTGCGCAATGGCAGGCAAGCGGCGGCGTTCGGGTTCTCTGGCACACCTGCATTCATCATCGGAACAGTCATCTATCCCGGTGCACTGAATACAGACGATCTGGCAAACGCAATCAGGCTGGCCCGAAGCTAGGCATTAAGTTTCTGGTGCGGATGAACGCACACTTGGGTGAAGCGCAAGCGCGCGCCGCATCACCCGACGCGTCGCAAGACCCAAAAAAACGATCAGCCCATTTTGACCCGCCCGAGGGCGCGGGCGCCGGAGGCTGTAATATTTGGGTCTGCGTTTTTTCTTGCCAAAATTGGTAACCTTAGTTTACCAACCTTTTCCAGAGGGGGGTTGCGAGGGCAAATTGGTAATTTTATTGCGCATGCTTTCGCCTTTTCTCTTGACGAACTCGACCCGAAACGGGTGGATGTCAGAACGGACGACCAACAAGTGGAGGAAATAATAAAATGAATAAACTAATGATTACGACAGCACTGAGCGCCAGCCTTGTGGCGGGTGCGGTGCAGGCGCAAGAACGTGTTCGTTGGCAGGTTCCGATGAGCTTCGCATCGACCCTGACCGCGCTGGGCGATACGATGCCATGGGTGGCCGACCAGTTGCGTGCAGTATCCGGTGGCAATATTGATTTGCGAGTGGCCGAACCGGGCGCAGTCGTGCCTGCCCTGTCGATTTTCGAGAATGTGTCCGAAGGCAATATCGACGCGGGCTACAGCTGGATGGGCTATGAGTGGGGAACCGTGCCCGCCGCAGCCCTGTTCGGCGCAACGCCATTTGGCCTTGAATCGGTTGAGTTTCTGGCATGGATGACGCATCACGGCGGGCAGGAATTGCTGGAAGAAACCTTCCATCAGTATAACGTTCACCCGGTGCTGTGTGGCACAATCAGCCCCGAAACCGCAGGCTGGTTCCGTCAGGAAATGAACAGCCCGGAAGACATGCAGGGCCTGCGTTTCCGCGCAGCAGGTGTGGGCGGAGAGATCTTTGCCGAGTTCGGGATGTCGGTGACCCTGTTGCCGGGCGGTGAATTGTATCAGGCCCTTGAGACAGGGAACCTGGATGGCACGGAGTTTTCGTTGCCGACAGTGGATGAGCAGCTTGGCTTCTATCAGGTTGCGGAATATCTTTATCTTCCCGGTTGGCACCAGCCGTCTACAAACCAGTTTCTGTATGTGAACCTGGACGTTTGGAACGGGCTGGAAGATCAGACGCGTGCCATGATCGAAACCACCTGCATGGCGGGCAACGCCTATGCCATCGCGCGTGCAGAGGCGCTGCAAGGCGCGGTGATCACCAGCTTTGAAGAGCGCGGGACCAATGTTCGCACCTATTCGGACGAACAGATTGCTGCCTTCTATGACGCAGCGCAAACTGTTCTTGGCCGCTGGTCCGAACAGGACGAGATGTTTGGCAAAGTCTACACTTCGATGATGGACTTTCAGACCGAACTGCGCCCATGGAAAGAGCAGGGCTATCTGCCGCGCGACTGGCAAAGCCGCATCGGCGATTAACGTCTGAAATTGGTAAGGTCGTCGCGCCCCTGAGAAGGGGCGCGATTGCCCATTCGGGCAAGGCATGCCGATGCCTATTCCCTGCTTTCACGAAGGATAAGCCGCATGAGCCAGCTACAATCCGAAATCAGTCTTGATCTGGACAAGGTCGAGGATGCAGGCGCGCGCAGTCACGGGCTGGATTTTCCGCGCACTTGGCTGTCCGATATCATCGAGAAAGTGCTTGAACTGTTTTCCTACCTTTTGAACACGATCTGGATCGTGCTGGTGCTGATCATCGTGGCCAATGTGACGATGCGGTATGCGTTGGGCCTGAACTATGTCTGGATAGAAGAAGTTCAGTGGCACATGTATGCCGTGGGTTTCATGTTTGGCATTGGCTACGCATTGATGCACGATTCCCATGTGCGCGTTGATGTGCTTGCCGCGAATTTTCGTCCCAAAACACGCGCCTGGGTCGAGGTTGTTGCGATCGTCGGAATTATCCTTCCGATGTGCTGGATCATCATATCCTACGGGATCCCCTTTGCCGAAGCGTCGTTTAACCGCGGCGAGCGGTCGTCAGCACCCGGTGGGCTGGCAAATCGCTGGATGATTAAAAGCGTGATCGTACTGGCCTTTGCCTATATCGCGCTTGCGGCTTTCGCACGGTTGCTGCGCGTGACGGCGTTTCTTTTCAATTTCCCGCGTGTGCGGGTCATTCAATAACAACCTGACCGCATGCCCCCACGCGGCTTTCTCGACAGGGACTAGGGATGGAAATCAACGAAATTCTCGTCATTGCGATGCTGGTATCCTTCATCGCGCTGATCTTTACAGGGATTCCTGTGGCTTGGGCTTTGGCCGGTGTGTCGATCGGTTTCAGCTTCATAGCGATCTATGGGTTCGAGTGGTTTAACTGGGACACATATTTTCTGACGGATTTCCGCATTTTCGGGATTTTCGTGCAACGAATCTGGGGCCAGATGTCCAACTGGATTCTGGTTGCCCTGCCCATGTTCATCTTCATGGGCCTTATGCTGGAACGCTCTGGTGTGACCGAAAAGCTGATGTCGAATTTCGTCCAGCTGTTCGGGCGTTTTCGCGGTGGTTTGGCGCTGGGGGTGGTGCTGATCGGTATCCTGCTTGCTGCGTCAACGGGGATTGTGGGCGCGTCTGTGGTTTTGCTGGCGCTGTTGTCCATGCCGATCATGCTGCAACAGGGCTATAACAAGGGGTTTGCGTCCGGCGTGGTGTGTTCTGCGGGCACGTTGGGTATTCTTATCCCCCCGTCGATCATGCTGATTATCATGGCAGACCAGATGTCGGTGTCCGTAGGCAATCTGTTCATGGGCGCGTTGATACCAGGGCTTATGCTGGGGGTGTTTTATATCATCTATATCATGGGGGCCGCGACGATCTTCAAAACGCTGGCCCCTGCACCCAAGGACTTGCCACCCGTATCCGGCCGGTTGATCGTGAACACGCTGCTGGCGGTAGTTCCTCCGTTGCTGCTGATCTTTGCCGTGCTTGGGTCCATCTTCTTCGGAATTGCAACCCCGACCGAGGCTTCGGGCGTGGGCGCATTTGGCGCGACCTTGCTCGCGGCAGCAAACGGGCGCCTGTCTTGGGCCGTGCTGAAGGATGTGGGGGCCAAAACCACCCTGACCACGGCCTTCATATTCGGCATCTTTCTGGGTGCCACGATGTTTGCCGTCGTCATGCGCCAGCTGGGCGGGGACGAGTTCATTACCCAATCGCTGAATTCACTGCCATTCGGACCTTCCGGAATCGTTTTGACAATCCTGTTCATCGCCTTTCTTGCAGGCTTCTTTCTGGACTGGCTGGAAATTTCCTTGATCATGCTGCCGCTTGTTGCCCCGGTTGTGGTGTTGCTGGGCTTCGATCAGATATGGTTCATCGTGCTGTTCGCCGTGGTGTTGCAGACTTCGTTTCTGACACCACCGGTCGGTTTCTCGTTGTTCTATCTGCGTGGTGTTGCCCCGCCTGGCGTGACCATCGTTGACATTTACAAGGGCGTCATACCCTTCGTGCTGTTACAGATGCTGGCAGTGCTTATGGTATTTCTGTTCCCGCAGCTTGTGTTGTGGTTGCCGGACCGGTTGCTGTAGGCATGACCTTACCGGTTTAGGGTTGGGTGCGGCCTGTGGCTTGATGCAGATCAAGACCTTGCTGCGCGTGTATGATAAGCTTTGTCATTATGGCGCGCGACACTCATATTTCACCGGTCTTTCGTGCAGAAGGCGTGACACGGGTCTACCGGACCGGTGCCGTAGATGTCTGGGCGTTGCGCGGCGTTGATCTTGACCTTGCCGAGGGTGAGATGGTGGTCCTGCTGGGGGCGTCCGGGTCGGGCAAGTCGACATTGGTGAATATTCTGGGCGGGCTTGATCTGCCGTCCGGCGGGCGGGTGTATTTCCGCGATCAGGAATTGACGCAGGCCAGTGACCGGCACTTGACGGCATTCAGGCGCGACCATGTCGGTTTTGTCTTTCAGTTCTACAATCTGGTGCCCAGCCTGACCGCGCGCGAAAACGTCGCATTGGTGACCGAGATTGCCCGCGACCCCATGACCCCCGAAGAAGCGCTGGACCGCGTTGGTCTTGCCCATAGGCTGGATCATTTCCCCTCTGAGATGTCCGGAGGGGAGCAGCAGCGCGTCGCTATCGCGCGGGCCATTGCCAAACGGCCCGATGTGTTGTTGTGCGATGAACCGACCGGCGCGCTGGACAGCAAAACGGGCATTCAGGTTCTGCAAGCGCTGTATGATGTGAACCGCGAGTTGGGCACGGCAACCGTGTTGATCACGCATAACGCCGCGATCCAGCGCATTGCGCACCGTGTTGTGGTATTGGCAGACGGGCGCATCACCCGCAACGAAGTGAACGCGCAGCGCGCCTTGCCCGCGCAGGTCAGCTGGTGAGGGCGCTGGACATCAAGATGCTGCGTGATCTGCGCAGGATCTGGGCGCAGGCGCTGGCCATCGCGCTGGTTCTTGGGTGCGGTGTCATGGTGCTGGTGGGCGCGCAGGCCACGCAGGCAACACTGGTCCAGACGCAGGCCGCCTATTACGAGCGTCACCGCTTCGCTGACATTTTTGCCGGCGCGACGCGTGCCCCCGCCGAGGTGGTGCAGGCCGCGTCCCTGATCCCCGGCGTTGCGCAGGCCGAGGGTCGCATCAGTTTTCAGGCCGTGCTGGATATTGACGGCATGATCGAGCCTGCAACAGGCCGTATTCTGTCGCTACCCGCGGCGGGGCCGGCGCTGAACCTGCCATTGCTGCGCATGGGCCGTCTGCCAGATCCGGACCGCCCTGACGAGGTGGCGCTTGCAGAACCCTTTGCCGAAATCCACGGACTGACACCCGGAAGCAGCTTCAAGGCAGTGCTGAACGGCCAGTTGCGTGACCTGACAGTGACAGGCTGGGTGCTTAGCCCCGAATTCATTTACACCATGCCCCCCGGCGCAATGATGCCCGATGATCGGCGCTTCGCCCTGATCTGGATGAATGATGCAGCCGCCGCAGCGGCAATGGATATGGCTGGCGCCGTGAACGATATTGCCTTGCGCCTGACCCGCGAGGGTGACGCGCGTGCGGTCATCGCCGCACTTGACCGGATACTTGACCCTTATGGCGGCACAGGGGCGTATGGGCGCGACCGGCAGGTTTCGCATGCGTTTCTGGATGGAGAGTTGCAGCAGCTTGGCGCGATGGCGACCTTCATGCCGCCGATTTTCCTGATTGTTGCCGCGTTTTTGGTGAATATGGTTCTGGGTCGGTTGATTGCGATGGAACGCGCGCAGATCGGTCTGATGAAGGCGCTGGGCTATGGCCGTGTTGAAATCGCGGGGCATTATCTGAAGATTGCGGCCCTGATCGGTGTGATCGGGGTGCTGGCAGGCTGGGCATTCGGTTGGTGGATTGCCGATGCGATGATCGGCCTTTACGGCGATTTCTTCCGCTTTCCGTTTGTCATTCGGGACTGGGGCACGCAGGCGCTTGTTGTGTCTGCGCTCCTTGGCATGGCGACGGTGGTGCTTGGGGGGCTGCGTGCCGTCTGGTCTTCGTTGAAACTGCCGCCCGCCGAGGCGATGCAGCCGCCTGCGCCGCCCAGCTTCTCAAGGGGGTGGGCCGACAGGGTATTGATGCGCCTGTCATTGCGCCAAACGACGATGATGATCTTCCGCTCGATCATCCGGTGGCCGGGGCGGGCTGCGATCACGCTGTTTGGGGTCGCGGCATCGGTCGGCGTGCTGGTGATGAGTTATTTCATGTTCGACGCGGTCGCGCGGTTGGCCGACAGTGTGTTCCAACAGGCGAACCGCCAGCATGTCACATTGATGATGACCAGCGACCAACCCGTTACCGCGCTTCAGGACGCAATGACACTGCCGGGCGTGCTGCGGGCCGAGGGGGTCTATGCGCTGCCCGTGCGCGCGATCAATGGCCATCGCAACCGCCTTACAGCGTTGCAGGCCCATTTTCCGGATGCGGAACTGGCGCGTCTGGTTGATGATGCGGGGCGGGTTGTGACGCCCGGTGACACCGGTGTGATCCTGCCCGAAATGCTTGCGACTGCGCTGGGTATTCAGGCAGGCCAATCCCTGCGGCTGGAACTTCTGGCCCCGCCGCGCATGGTGCTTGACCTGCCCGTTGCCGAAATCATCCCGCAGGGTATGGGGCAAGAGGTTCATGTCGCCGCTGCACCCCTGTTTGCGGCGATGGACAGCGCGCCCGCAGTGAACATGATCCATCTGGCGGTTCAGTCTGACCAGATGGCGGCGCTGAATGCGGCGATCAAGCAGACACCCGCCGTTGCGGGGCTGCAGGACTGGGCAGAGGTGCGCCGCCAGTTTGACGCAACGCTGCGTGAAAACCTGCTGACAATGGTGGGGATATACACGCTGATTGGTGTGCTGATTGCTGTGGGGGTCGTCTATAATGCCGCGCGTATCCAGTTGGCTGAACGCAGCTATGAACTGGCCAGCCTGCGCGTGCTGGGGTTTAGCCGCGCAGAGGTTGGTTATGTGCTAATAGGCGAGATGATGTTGCTGACGGCGCTGGCCATTCCACTGGGTTGGGCCGTGGGGTATTGGCTGGCCGTCGGGCTGGTTGCGGCAATGTCGACGGACATGTTCCAGATCCCGTTTCACATTACGCGCCGGACTTTCGCCTTGGCCGCGGTGGCGGTGTTTCTGGCCGCGCTGGGGGCGGTTTTGATGGTGCGGCGGCGTCTGGATCAGGTTGATCTTGCAACCGCGCTGAAGGCGCGCAGCTAGGCGCAGGACGGATGGAGAGGACGCGATGAGCATGATGCGCAAGGTGGGAATGGGGCTGTTCGCGGCGGGTGTGGCAGGCGCATTGGTTTGGGCATTTTGGCCGCAACCTGTGCAGGTTGACATGGCCAGCGTGACGCGGGCGGATATGCGCGGTGAAATCCTTGCGCAGGGCGTGACCCGCGTGCGTGCCTCCTATGCCATCGCTGCGCCAATCACTGGCACCGCGACCCGTTCCCCCGTCGAAGTGGGCGATAGGGTGGTGGCTGGCGAAAGCGTGGTGGCCATTTTGCAGCCATCCGACCCCGCGCTGATGGATGCGCGCGCGCGCGCGCAGGCAGAAGCGGCAATCGCAGAAGCGCAAGCCGCCGTCGCGCTGGCCCGCACAAGCCTGCGTCAGGCGGAAACGGAACTGACCCATGCTGCCACCCAGTTGGAACGCGGTCGTGCCTTGGCCGCACGCGGCACCATTGCGCAACGTATGCTGGAAGACATTGAAGCGGCATATCAAAGCGCCGAACAGGCCCGCGCCGCAGCCGAGCAGCAGCTGGAACTAAATCGCGCAACGCTTCTGCGCGCCGAGGCCCAGTTGATGGGACCACAGTCCACGGTCTTGGCAAATGGTGCGCCGGGTGAATGCTGCCTGCGTATTCTTGCCCCGCAATCGGGTATCGTGCTGGCCGTCAGCGACCAAAGCGCGCGTCTGGTTCAGGCCGGTGCGCCCTTGCTGACGATCGGCAATCTGGACGAGATGGAGGTGGAGTTGGACCTGCTGTCCACTGACGCGGTTCAGGTGCCGCCCGGCGCGCGCGCGATAGTCGAACGCTGGGGTGGCGAAGGCACGCTGGAGGCCCGTTTGCGCAGGATCGAGCCTGCGGCATTTACCCGCGTCTCCGCCCTTGGCATTGAAGAACAGCGCGTGCGTTTGCGGCTGGACCTGTTGACGCCGCCAGAAGGGCGTGCGGGCTTGGGCGAGGGGTTTCGTGTTCACTTGCGCCTTATCCTGTGGGAAGACGACGATATCTTGCAAGTCCCGCAAGCGGCCTTGTTTCGCCACGCACAGGGATGGGCGGTTTTCATTGATGACGCGGGCCGTGCCCGTTTGCGCATGGTCACGATCGGTCGACAAGCCGCAGACAGGGCCGAAGTTCTGGACGGTCTGGCCGAAGGGGACCGCGTGATCCTGTATCCCGCCAGCGCGCTGCAAGACGGGGCAGCGATTGCCGCGCGGCAGGGGTAGCGGGAATACGCGACAAAGCGGCCTATGCGCCGGCCTGCTTTTCCTGTCGCCGCAATGCCCCGCGCAAGGCCAGTTGCGTCGCGCGCGCCTTGATCCCGTCGGTCCGGTCCAGTGCCATGCGTTTCAAGGCATCTTCTTCCATACGCGCGGGACGCCCGCGCAGCCCTTGCAGCATGCGCGACAGCAGCGTCGGAACATGGGCGTTGGCCACCTTCAGATCGGCTAGGGCGGGAAGCAAGTATTTCTCAATGGGGGTGAAGTCCGTTCCAAAGGGGAAGTCTGGCAAAGCGTCTGCGCGGTGGGGCGTCAGCCACTTGTGCAGCGCGTCAGGCGTGTTGTTGCGCGCCGCGTCAGGCAGCCGGTAGGTATGGGGCAGTTTCCCCGCAGCTTTTGCCTTCTCCATCAGGGTGTTCTGGAAACGGCTGTCGGCGATTTCAATCAGCGCAGCGATTGTGTCCGCATCGCTTTTGCCGCGCAGATCGGCGATTCCGTATTCGGTGACGACGATATCGCGCATGTGGCGGGGAATCGTCGTGTGGCCATAGGAAAACCGGATATTTGACGTCAACCCTGATTTGCCTGTGCGCGTGGCAGGCAGCGTGATGATGGCGCGTGCACCTTCCAGCGCGAAGGCCTGATCCACGAAGTTGAATTGCCCCCCAACCCCGCTGACAACTTGCCCGTCCTCGGTCCCGTCTGCGGTGACAGCCCCCAGCACTGTCACCATCATCGCGGAATTTATGAACCGCGCTTGCTGGCGTGCCGCCCGTTTCCTGCCTTCATCGCCCAGCAGCGAATTTGTATAGGACACAGGCATCATGGCAATGCGCGCGCGTTCATCCGGGGGCAGGGCGCGCAGGCGTTTGTAAAAATCGTGGCTGTCCAGAAAAAAACCGGCATGGATGGCCGCGCCGTCCACCTCTCGGCGAATGATGCCTTTCTCGAACAAGGCAAGCAGTCCGTCCACCAGCATTTCAGTCAGGCCATACAGGCCGATATCGAACGCGCCGTATTCCGAAAACCTGTCGGCACGCGGGAAGGGGCAGTTTTGCCAGATGGGCGCAATTCGCTTGTCTTGGCGCAGGATAAGGGCATGTGCAATGGCATCGCCAATCTGGCCAATGCCGATTTGAAGCGTGCCGCCATCACGCACCAACCGCGAGGCATGCAGGGCGATCGCGTGATCCTGAGGGCCAACCGGCTGTTTGGCAACCGAGAACAGCGCATGCGGCGGCGCATCCTGCGTCAGTAGTGCAGCGCAGTCTGCGGGTGCAATCTCAGCAGGGGCGGGCATGAAAGGCAGATCAGGATGCACTTGCCCGACAAATGCGAACTCTGCCTTGCCCTGCTTGCGCAGCCGCAGCAGATCGCTGGTTATGTCGGTATTACAAGACAGGCTGAGTTTCGCGCCGTCGCTGGCCAGAAGTTGCAAAACAAGGTTTGGCCGTTGATCCAGCAACACATCAAGTGCATGGGTGTAATTTGCCGATACATAGCGCTGCTGCGCTGCTGGCACTTTTACCCAATTTGGCGCTTGCAGAAAAAACTCGGTTATTTTGATGTTATCAGGCAGGGTTCCGTCACGCAAAAGCCGCGCATATTCAATTTGTGGATAGTCCCCGAACAACCGGTCCAATGCGTCAGGGGTCAGAAACCGGCGCGCCATATCAGTGTCGGGTGCTGGCCGTTCCAGCGTCAGGGCCGTGAAAATCCGCAACCTGATTGACGGGTCGGCGCAGGCCCTGCGCACCAAGGCATTCACAAGTGTGACGGGTTTGCCCAACCCAAGCGGCAGGGCAACGCGCAGGTCGCGCCCGACCGTTTGCAATATCCAGTCAATGACAGGTTCTTCTGACGTGAATCGCGCAGTCGGGTCAGGCATGTTCGCCCCAATACGGGTCCGGCGCAAAACGCGGGCCATGCGCTTGCTCCAGCTCGCGCAGCCGTTGTTGAACAGCGTCATAGCCGCGCGTGGCAGCGTAATTCATCGGCCCGCCCCGAAAGGGCGCAAACCCCGTCGCAAAGATCATCGCAGCGTCAAGCTCGTCCATGCTGCCTGTCACCCCCTTGCGCAGGCATTCCGCGCAGGCATTCAGCATGGGCAGGATCAGACGGTCAGTCAGGTCGGGGCCGATCTTGGCGTTGGACACAGGCTTTGGTGTGCCGTCTGACCAATCGTAGAAGCCACGACCGGATTTGCGGCCCAGATCGCCTGCCTCTACCTTGTCGCGCAATATGGGCGGGATGTCGGCAATGGGTTTGTCCAGCGACGAATTCAGGCTTTCGGCCACATCAAGGCATATGTCCAGCCCCACCTGATCTGCGAGCGTGACAGGCCCCATCGGCATACCAAATTCCAGCGCGGCACGATCCACGCGGGCCTTCGGGATGCCTTCATCCATCAGCAAAAGCGCTTCCAGCAGATACGGCATAAGCGCGCGGTTCACCAGAAAACCGGGCGCGTCCGACACCGGAACGGGCAGGCGGTTGATCGCAGCGCAGAACGCCATCAGGCGGTCGCGCGTCTGCGGATCGATCGCGCCGTGGCTGACAATTTCGACCAAGGGGACCTTGCTGACCGGATTGAAGAAATGCAGCCCCGCAAAACGCGCCTTGTCGGGCACATCTTTGGTCAGGTTGCCAAGTTGCAGGCTGGAAGTATTCGATGCCAGAATGGCACCGGTTTTCATTTTGTCCGCCAGATCCGCGAATATGGCGGCCTTGGTTTTGGCGCTTTCCGGCCCTGCC
>SR_TP_S13solDRAFT_1000259_pt1 | contig 24080 bp, 19 predicted proteins | sample SodReaTP_S13sol_FD_11159 | JGI IMG/M metagenome (IMG submission 11159)
GCATCGTTGAACATATAATTGAACGCGCCGGTATGGAAACCGTTGGCGAACTTGCCGCCGCCGAGCTCGGAGGCAAGTCCGCCGACCAGGCCCTGGCCGATCAGGTTGGCGGCGTAGCCCTCGCCGACCACGCCCTCCACGTGCGGCGCCGCCAGCGCCGAGAAGCTGGCCGAGAGGAAGCCGGCCTGGAACTTGCCGCCGGAGGCCGCGCTCAGCGTACCCGACACCATGCCCTCGAGGCCTGCCTTGGCCACCGTCTGCCCGGCCGGGCTCAACCCGTTCATCGGCAGGGCGTGGCCGATGCCGGCGAAGGAGGTGGCGGTGATCACCCCCATCAGCGCCCCCTCGGGCGTGCCGCTGGCGACAGCGCCGGAGACGCCACCGCTGATGCCGGCCGCCAGATAGGGGCTGATCCCGGGCGCGGCCACCGGCAACGCGTGCATCAGCGCCGCCCCCACCGCCCCCCACCACTGGCAGCGACAGCCCCTGGCGGCTGGCCACGAACTTCGCGAAGCTCTTGACCGCGCGCCCGATCGCCTTGCCGATCGACTTCACCGGCTTGCTGAAGAAGTAGCCGCTTGGGTCCGTCATCGACAGCGGGTTGTTCAGCACATAGGCGTAGCGGTTGAGGTTCTGGCCGTTGAGGCGCTCCTGCACGTGCGGGTCGGGCGAGAGGAAGCGGCCGATCATCGGGTCGTAGATNCGGCCGTTCATGTGTACCAGGCCGAAGCCGTCCAGCAGACGTGGCCGGTGAAGCCGCGCGAGACCTCGCTGGTCAGCGCGCCGGCCGGATCGTCCGTGNCGTCGGCGTTGCGGCGCTTGCCCCAGGCGTCGCCAGGGCCTGNGGGAGAGGCGCTCCAGCACCGCGCCGGCCTCGTCCAGCACCACCGCGATCGAGCCCAGGTGGTCGTTCACGAAATAGCGCCGGTGCGTGCTGGAGACAGCCCCCTGGCCGTCCAGGAAGGTGACCTGCTGCGCCACGGTCGCGCCGCCGGCCAGGATGTATTCCTTCCAGGCTGCCTGGCCGCCCAGAGTCGTCACCTTCTCCGCCGGCGCCCCCAGCCCCGCCGCCCAGAAGTAGTGGGTCGTCTCCGTGGCCGTGACCTGGCGGATGCGGTTGTGCTCGCCGTCGTAGTCGAAGCTGGTGCTCAGCACCCAGGGTGCAGGCGAAAGTGATTTCAGAGGTGCGCCGATACCCGGTCGAGGCAAGCGGCCGACGACGATCCGACGACCGCACCCGACACCTCATTGCGGCAAGGCTTTGCCTGAGGGCGAGGGCGAGGCCGCGCCCTCCGCCAGGCGGGTGAAGGACCAGTGCACGCGCAGTCCGGGCTCGGCGGCCTCCAGCGCCAGGCGCGATTCGTGCAGGCGGGCGACGGCGGCCACGAGGCTGAGGCCGAGGCCGCTGCCGGGCTGGGAGCGGGCCGTGTCGAGGCGCACGAAACGCTCCAGCACCCGCTCGCGCGCCGCCTCCGGAATGCCGGGGCCGTGATCGCGCACCTGCAGTTCGGCCTCGCCGTTGCGGCGCAGCAGCGAGATCTCGATCGCACCGCCGGGGCCACCGTACTTCACGGCGTTGTCGAGCAGGTTGGCGAGCGCCTGGGCGAGCAGCTGGCGATGGCCGGGCACCCGCGCCTCCTCGAGCCGCCCCAGGGTCAGACTCGCCCCGGCCTCCTCGACGACCGGCTGGTAGAGTTCGGCCACGTCGGTCACCAGCTCGCGCAGCGACAGCGGCTCCAGGCGGCCGCGCGCAGCCCCCGACTCCGCCTCGGCGATGGCGAGCAGGGCATTGAAGGTCGACTGGATGGTGTCGATCTCGGCCAGCGCCTGCTCCAGGCTCTGGCGGTAGGCCTCCGGGTCGGCCGGGCCGAGCAGGGTCAGCTCGATGCGGCCCTTGAGGCGGGTCAGCGGGCTGCGCAGGTCGTGCGCCAGGCTGTCGGTGACCAGGCGCATGCCGCCCATCAGCGCCTCGATCCGCTCCAGCATACGGTTCAGGCTCTCGGCCAGGCGGTCGAACTCGTCGCCGCTGCGCCCGCGCGGCACGCGCTGCGTCAGGTCCCCGTCCATGATCCGCCGGCTGGTCTCCGCCACGGCGTCGACCCGGCGCAGCAGCCGCCGGCCGACCAGCACGCCGCCGGCCAGGGCGATGGTCAGGGTGACGCCCAGCCCGATCGCCAGGTTGCGCAGCAGGGTGGCCTGGAAGCGCCGTCGCGCCTCCAGGTCGCGCCCCACCAGCAGGCGCGAGCCGTCGGGCAGCTGGAAGGCGCGGGCGCCCACCAGGATGGGCCCGCCCTCGCGGTCGCGACGATAGAGACGCAGCTGCGTCCAGGAGCCGTCGGGCACCGCCTCCTCCGGCCAGTCCCGCAGGTTGCCGGCGAGCGGGCGGAAGGCGGGGTCGGCCAGAAGGTAGACGCTCTCCGGCTCGCTGCCGCCGGCGCTGCGCTGCCCCACGGCGAGCTGCAGCCCGCCCAGGCCCTCGTCGCGGTAGCGATCGGCGAGCGCCCGCAGCTCGGCCGCCACGGTGTCGGCGACCTGCCGCTCGATCAGGGCGGTGGTGGACCAGTAGAGGCCGCCGAAGAGCAGCAGCATCGAGATCCCGAAGAGCCCGGCATAGGCCAGGGCGAGCCGGAAGGTGGCGCTGCGCGAAAGCCTAAGCGTCTGCACGGAGGGCATAGCCGGCCCCGCGGACCGTGTGCAGCAGCGGCCGCTCGAAGCCCTTGTCGATCTTCTGGCGCAGGCGGCTGATGTGGACGTCGATGACGTTGGTCTGGGGATCGAAGTGGTAGTCCCAGACCGCCTCCAACAGCATGGTGCGGGTGACGGTCTGGCCGGCGTGGCGCATCAGGTATTCCAGCAGGCGGAACTCGCGCGGCTGCAGCTCGACGCCACGGCCGGCGCGGGTGACCCGGCGCGCCAGCAGGTCCATCTCCAGGTCGGCGACCGAGAGCTTCGTCTCCACCGCCGGCGCGTTGTTGCGCCGGACCAGCGCCTCCAGGCGGGCCATCAGCTCGGAAAAGGCGAAGGGCTTGGTCAGGTAGTCGTCGCCGCCGGCGCGCAGGCCGGCGACCCGATCGTCCACCTGCGCCAGGGCGCTGAGGATCAGCACGGGAGTCGCCACCTTGGCCGAACGCAGTGCCTGCAGCACCGCCAGGCCGTCGAGCTTCGGCAGCATGCGGTCCAGTACGATGACGTCGTAGTCGCCCTCGCTGGCCAGGAAGAGACCCTCGCGACCGTCGGGGGCGCAGTCGACCACGTGGCCGCCCTCGCTCAGGCCCTTGGCCATGTAGCCGGCCGTCTTCTCGTCGTCCTCAACGATCAGAACGCGCACCACCCGATCCTCCGCTCGCGATCCTAGGCTATACCGACCGTCCGGGACAGCTGTGCAGAAGCCCGTCGAAGCTGCTCCGCCGCGCCGGCCGGGGCCGGCCTCGGGGGGAGGGCCGGCCCCGGCGCTTCCACGGCAGGGTGGAGGCTCGGGCGGGCGATCACGGACGGGGGGGAACCGCGTCGCCGCCCTGACAGGAGACTTGGGGAGGCCGCCTTACCGTCGCCTTGCGTGGGGATTAACGATCGTTCATCCGTCAGCCTGGCGACTCGAAAGGGCCGGCCCGCCTGAGCGGACCGGCCCTTCGTCGCGTCCCGGCGCGCCCGGGCGGCCCGTGGCGCGCGACGGTCCGCGCGGATCAGTTGCCGCGGCGGTACTAGTCCCAGAGGTAACCGCCGGCCGTGCCGGCCGCACCGCCGATGATCGCGCCGGTGACAGGGCTGCCGCCCGTCAGGGCGCCGATGCCGGCGCCCGCCGCAGCGCCGCCGGCGCCGCCGCTCACCATGCGCTGTTCGGTCGAGGACATGCCGGCGCAGGCGCCCAGCGCCAGGCCCGAGGCGGCGATGAGAGCGAAAGCGGTCTTGCGCATTGCATCTTCCCTTTCCCGGCGCGTACCGATACCGGCCGCGCCGTTTCCCGTGATCCCAAGATGGGCGACACCCGCGCCGCCCTCGTGGTGGAGATGTGGCGACACGCAGGGGGCAGACAAGACGGGGGCGCTTGTGACGCCAAGGGGTTCGGAAAAAATTCTCATGCGCTTCAGTGAGTTGGAAGGATCTCGGCCGACCGACGCCACGAGATTGCCACGGCGAGAGCGGCCGCCCGGCGACGAGAAAAGGGCCGGTCCGCGCGAAGGCGGGACCGGCCCGAGTGGAAAACGAGGGAGGCTGAACCGGACAGGCCGGAGCCCGTCGTCCCGACCGCGCAGGCGGCCGGGGAAACTACGCTGACGGCTCGCCGTCAGCGCTCGACACGATCGAACAGATAGCCGCCGGCTGTGCCGGCCGCGCCGCCGATCAGCGCGCCGGCGACGACACTGCCGCCGGTCAGCGCACCGATCGCAGCGCCGCCCGCGGCGCCCATGGCGCCGCCGCTGACCATCCGCTGCTCGGTATTGCTCATGTTGGCGCAGCCGGCGAGGCCGAGCCCCGCAACCGCGACGAAAACCAGAGCCAACTTCTTCATGACGACCGTTCCTCCTGACTAGCGACTGCTTGCCAACAGGAAGTACCGGATTGGCACCCCCAATAGACGGCGGCGAACCCGCCATCGCGTTCGAAGAGGAAAATCGCCCTGCATTCCGGCCAATGCAAGGCAGCACCGCCCGAAAGCCGCCGCAATCTCCGCGCCGTGAAAGAATGGGCCTTGAAAACAAAGGAGATAGCCAAGAGCAGTGCCAATAGAGCCCCGCTTTTGTCACGCGGCAGGCCGCTTCTCCCCCGCTCCTTCCCCGCCTTTCGCACCGCTCCCGCCCGGTCTAGACTGGCGCCGCAGCCGCCGAGGAGACCCGCCGTGCCCGACGCCGACCGTCCTGCCCACGCCCCCGCTTCCATCCGGCCCGAAACCGCCTTCCCGCCCGGCGTCGCCTGGATCGACGGGCGCTTCGTGACCATGGAGGAGGCCCGCATCCCGGTGCTGGACTGGGGCTTCCTGCGCTCCGACGCCACCTACGACGTGGTGCACGTCTGGCAGGGGCGCTTCTTCCGCCTCGACACCCACCTGGAGCGCTTTCAGCGCTCGGTCGCCAAGCTGCGCATGACGCTGCCCTTCGAGCGCGCGGAGCTGGAGCGGATCCTGCACGCCTGCGTACGGCGCGCGGGGCTGCGCGACGCCTACGTGGAGATGATCTGCACGCGCGGCCACTCGCCGAGCTTCAGCCGCGACCCCCGCACGGCGGTGAACCGCTTCATCGCCTTCGCCATCCCCTTCGGCTGGATCGCCAACGAGGAGCAGCGCGCCCGCGGCCTCTCGCTCTGGGTCGCCTCGATCCCGCGCATCCCGGCGGCCTCGGTCGACCCCACGGTGAAGAACTACCACTGGCTCGACCTGGTCCAGGGCATCTTCGAGGCCTTCGAGCACGACGCCGAGACCGTGGTGCTGAGCGACGGCGCCGGCAACGTCACCGAGGGGCCCGGCTTCAACCTCTTCGCCCGCTGCGACGGCGTGATCCGCACGCCCGACAGCGGCGTGCTGGAGGGCATCACCCGCCGCACCGCGCTGGAACTCTGCGCCGAGCTGGGGCTGGCGACCGAACAGGCGCCGCTGTCCGCGGAAAGGCTGCGTGCAGCCGAGGAGGTCTTCATCACCTCCACCGCCGGCGGCATCATGCCGGTGACGAAGATCGACGGCGCGCCGATCGGCGACGGCCGGCCCGGCCCGGTCACCGCCGCCCTGACCGAGGCCTACTGGGCCAAGCACAGCGACCCGGCCTGGACCACCCCCGTCGACTACGACAGTGAGGACGAGACATCGTGAGCAGGCGCGTCACCTACTACCTGGCCCTCAACTCCCCCTGGGCCTATCTCGGCTCGCAGCGTTTCACCGAGATCGTGCGGGCGGCCCGCGCCGAGGTGGCGGTGCGGCCGATCAACCTGGGCGACGTCTTCCCCAGGACCGGCGGCCTGCCGCTGGCGAAGCGCGCGCCGGAGCGCCAGGCCTACCGCCTGGTCGAGCTGAAGCGCTGGCGCGAGGCGCGCGGCCTGCCGCTGAACCTGCATCCGGCCTATTTCCCCGCACCCGAGGGGACGGCGGCACGCATGGTGATCGCCGCCGACCACAGCGGCGGCCAGCCCCTGAAGCTGGCCCACGCCATCATGCGCGCGGTCTGGGCGGAGGAGCGCAACATCGCCGAGGTCGGCACCCTGATGACCATCGCCGAGGAGACCGGGCACCACGCCGACAGCCTCTTCGCCAAGGCCAGCGACCCCGAAACCGGACGGATCTACGAGGGCTACACGAAGGAAGCGCTGGAGGCCGGCGTCTTCGGCGTACCCACCTACGTCGTCGAGGAGGAGCCCTTCTGGGGCCAGGACCGCCTGGACTTCCTTGAAGCCAGGCTGAAGGGCTGACGCGCCCCCTCACCGCCAGCGCAGCAGGCGGCGTTCCAGCAGGCTGATGGCGGAGCCGGCGAGCAGGCCGAGGATCGAGAGGCAGACGACGCCGGCGAGCAGGCGGTCGGTCATCATCAGGTGACCCGCGCCGATGATGAAGGCGCCGAGGCCGTACTGGGCGCCGATCATCTCGGCCGCCACCACCAGGATCAGCGCCACCGAGACGGTGATGCGGAAGCCGGCGACGATGCTGGCCATGGCGCCGGGCAGCACCACCTTCCAGACGATCGACCAGTAGGGCAGCCCGAAGGACTGGGCCATGCGCACCAGGTTGCGCGGCACCCCGTCGACGCCGGCATAGGCAGCCACCACGGTGGGGAAGAAGACGCCGAGGCCGATGGTCACCAGCTTCGAGGCCTCGCCGATGCCGAACCAGAGGATGAAGAGCGGCAGCAGGGCGATCTTGGGGATCGGGAAGAAGGCCGAGACGAGCGGCAGGCCGACCGAGCGCGCCAGGGTGAAGAGCCCCATGGAGACGCCCAGCGCGAGCCCCGCCAGGGTGCCCAGCGCCCAGCCCAGGACGATGCGCTGCAGCGAGGCGCCGAGATGGATCCAGAGCGCGCCGCTCGCCGCCTCGGCCTGCAGCGCCGCCAGGATGGCGAGCGGGCTGGGCAGGAACAGCGGGCTGACCCAGCGCAGGCTGCCGGAGAGCTGCCAGAGTCCCAGCACCAGGGCGAAGAACAGCAGCGCGGCCCAGCGCCGACGGCCGGGCGCGAAGCCGCCGCCGCGGAAGCGCAGCGTGCGGGCTGTCCGGGCGGTCTCAGCCATGCTCCAGCTCCGCCACCGCCGTCTCGGCCTCGACGCGGATCAGGCCCCAGAGCCGGTCGTGCAGCGTCGCGAGCTGCGCCTGCGCCTCGGGCGTGCCGCGCCGGCCGCGCGGCAGCGGCACCTCCACCAGCTCCTTCAGCCGGCCCGGCCGGCGCGAGAAGACCGCCACCCGGTCGGCCAGGCGCAGCGCCTCGGCCAGGTTGTGGGTGACATAGACCGCGGTGGTGCGCTCGCGCGTCCAGAGGTCCTCGAAGTCCTCCATCAGCAGCTCGCGGGTCTGGGCGTCGAGCGCCGAGAGCGGCTCGTCGAGCAGCAGTACCGCCGGGCGCACCGCGAGCGCTCGGGCGATGCCGACGCGCTGGCGCATGCCGCCGGAGAGCTGCTTCGGCAGGGCGCCGGCGAAGTCCGAGAGGCCGGTGCGCGCCAAGGCCTCCTCCACGCGCCGCCGACGCTCGCTCGCGCCCAGGCGGTGGTGCTCCAGCACCAGCGCGACGTTGCCGGCGACCGAGCGCCAGGGCAGCAAGGCGAAGTCCTGGAAGACGAAGGTCAGGGGGTTGAGGCAGCCCTCGGGCGGATCGCCCTGCAGCAGCACGCGGCCCGAAGCGGGACGCAGCAGCCCGCCCAGGATCGAGAGCAGCGTGGACTTGCCGCAGCCCGAGGGGCCGATCACGGCCAGCACCTCGCCCTCGCGCACCTCCAGGCTCACGTCCTCCAGCACCGATAGCGGCCCGAAGGCGTGACCGATTCCCTCGGCGATCACCTGCACGGGTGGGCGTCCCGCGCGACACTGCGATCGCCTTCACGCGTAATCCTGAGCGCAGCGAAGGATCTCGCGCCGTTTGGAGCTCCAATGGCTCGAGATCCTTCGGCCTGCGGCCTCAGGATGACGCGAGGGTGTGAACGTCGCACCATCACTCCGGCAGGTTGAAGTGGCCGTCGATGAAGCCGAGCTCGACGAAGTCGGCGGCCTCGACGGCCGGGCCGACCAGGCCCTGGCTCTTCAGCCAGGCGACCTGCTGGTGGATGGAGCCCACGTCGAGGCGGCCCTCGGGGTCGATGTAGCTGGCGCTGGCCTTGATCGCCTCGGGCGTGGCCTCGGTGTAGAGCTGGATGATGGGGATCAGGGCCTCGGCCTCCGCGCCGAAGACGCGGTTGCCCTCGGCGTCGAAGCCGTGGAAGGCCTCGGCGTAGTCGGCCGCGCCGCGGCGATAGGCGCGCACGAAGCGCTCCACCACGTCGCGGCGTCGCTCGACGTTCTCCGTCGAGGTGAAGAGGCCGCCGAGCTGGTAGGGCGTGTAGTCGTGCACCCAGCCGATGACGTGGCCATTGCCCTCCGCTTCCACCCGTCGCGCGATCCAACCGGGCAGGATCACGGCGTCGACCTGGTCGGTGGAGACGGCGCTGATCATGTTCGGCACGGCTTCGAGCGTGGTGAGCTGCACCGAGTCGACGTCGAAACCGACCTCCTCGGCCAGCAGGCCGAGCATCAGGTGGAAGCTGGAGCCACGCTGGGTGATACCGAGGTTGTGGCCGGGCAGGTCCTCGGGCGCGCGCAGCCCCGCCTCCCAGGCGGCGTTGGAGGCGAGGTAGGCGGAGAAGTCGAAGCCCGGTTCCTCGCGGCTCTGCGCCCCGATCACCTTGAGCGAGCCGTTGCCCGCCAGATTGTAGAAGCCGGCGGTGAAGGCGGTGACGCCGAAGTCGGCGTCGCCCGCCGCGATCGCCACGGCGACCGGCTGGGCGGCGCGGAAGAACTCGAAGGTGACCTCCAGGCCCTCCTCGGCGTAGTAGCCGCGCTCCTGGGCGATGAAGAGCGGCGAGCTGGACACGAAGGTCAGCGCGGCGACGGTGATCTGGTCGGCGGCCTCTGCGGCGCCCTGGGCAACGGCAGCGGTCAAGGACACGGCGCAGGCAGCGCCGAGCAGCAGGCGTTTCAAACTTCCCTCCCCTACTCCTGTAAGGACGCCCCCCGGGCTCGGCCGGGCGCGGCATCCGCTTCGCCGGGCGGCTCGGCGTGCAAACGGGCGACCGAGTCCGCGGGCGCGGCAGCCTGCCCCTGCGGCAGCAGTCTGTCCAGAGGCAGATCGAGCTGCTCGCCGACGCCGAGCTGCACCCTTCCCAGCACTTCGGAGACCGGGGACGGCCAGTGCCGCGTGCGCTCCAGGGTCAGGTCGAGGCTGCGCAGCAGGTCGCGCAGGCTGGCGCGTCCCAGGTCTCGCGCCAGCAGCCAGCGGCCGCCGGCCGTGGGTACGGCGAAGCCATGGCGGCGCAGCTTGTCGAGCACCAGGTCCACCTCCGCCGGCGGCATCGGCAGCTCGGCCGTCAGCGCACGCCGGCGCAGCGGCCCGCTGCCGCGCGCCTGCTGCAGGCGCCACAGCAGGGCCAGCGCCAGCGGCAGGCGATCGAGCGGCCCGGCCCGCTCGAAGCCGCGCCGGTAGGCGGCGCGCCATTCCGGCAGCATCGCCGCCACCTCGGCACCGAGCAGCACGACGATCCAGACCAGGTAGATCCAGATCAGCAGGATCGGCAGGGCCGCCATGGCGCCGTAGACGATCTGGTAGGAGGGGAAGTTGGCGATGAAGAGCCCGAAGCCGAACTTCAGCAACTCGAAGCCGCCGGCCGCCACGGCACCGCCCAGCAGCGCGGCGCCGACGCCCACCGGCCGGTTCGGCACGACGAAGAAGAAGACGGCGAAGCCCAGCGCCGCCAGCAGCACCGCCAGCAGCCGGGTGAAGGGCAGCGTCCCCCGGTCCAGCAGGTCGAAGACTCCGAGCTGCTCGACGAAGGCGAAGCCCGAGATCGAGAGCGAGGCGCCGAGCAGCAGCGGCCCCAGCGTCAGCAGCGCCCAGTAGACCAGCAGCTGCAGCGCCAGCGGCCGCGGCTCCTGGACCCGCCAGATGGCGTTGAGCGAGCTGTTGACGTTGGACAGCAGCAGGATCGAGGTGACGGCCAGCGCCAAGACGCCGGGGCCGGTCAGCCCGGCGACGTTCGCCAGCAGGCGGTCGAGCTGCTCCGCGGCATCGAGCGCCTGCTCGGGCGGCAGCGCCTCGAAGATCAGGGTCTTCAGCCGCCCCTGGGCGGCGTCGAAGGCGGGAAAGGCGGTCAACAAGGCCAGGCCGATGGCCAGCAGCGGCACCAGCGCCAGCAGCGAGGCGTAGCTCAGCCCCGCCGCCATCTGCGGGCAGCGGTCCTCCTCGAAGCGCTGCCAGAGGCGGTACAGGAAGCGGCCGAAGTCGCCGAGATAGGGCACGACCTTCCGCGGCCGGGCCTGCGGCTGTGGTTGCTCGCTTATCCTTCCTATCTACACCGGCAAGGGAAAACTGCCCAGGCCGAGGCGCAGGGGAATCGCATTTGAAAGAGAGGGGTAGCGTCTGGGGAGGAAAAGGATTCTGAAGAGGCTCTCTGATGTTTGGGGAGGGCCCTTGGATGTGGTGGATCGACAAGGCGTTTTCGGCGCTGCCGGACCCTCGGACGGGCAATGCGAAGCGGCATGATCTGCTGGAGGTGCTGACGATGGCGCTGACGGCGGCGGTGTGCGGGGCGGAGAGCTGCTCGGACTTTGCCGACTTCGCGGTGGACCGTGAGGATCTGTTCCGGGAGTTTCTGCGCCTGGAGAACGGGGTTCCGAGCCACGACACCTTCTCGCGGATCTTCCGGCTTCTGGACCCGGCGGCCTTTGCCTCGTGCTTTGGGCGGTTCGTGGAGGAATTGGGCTCCGGCGGTGCGGGTGTTATCGCGATCGACGGCAAGACCTTGCGTCGCTCGTTCGACGGTGCGGCGCGGGCCAATCCACTGGCCGTGGTGACCGCCTTCGCCTCGGCGAGCCGGCTGGTGATCGGGCAGGAGAGCTTCCGCGCCGCCGAGGGCGACAGCGAGATCCTGGCCGCCCGTGCGCTTCTGCGCTGCCTGGAGCTGGAGGGACGCCTGGTCACGGCCGACGCCATCCATTGCCAGAGCGAGACCGCGCAGCTGATCCGAGAGCGGGGCGGCGACTATCTGCTGCGGCTGAAGGCGAACCATCCGGCCTTGCACGAGATGGTGGCACGCTACTTCGACGATCCGAACATCCGTGCCGGTCTGGCCACGGCCGTGACGACCGATGCCGACCATGGCCGGATCGAGACACGGCGCGCCTGGGTCAGCCACGATCTGAGCTGGTTGCGGGGGGCCAAGACCTCCTGTGCCGAGCCCGCCCTGCTCCCCGACATGGCCTGCCTGGGGATGGTCGAGGCCACCGTCGAGCGCGGCGGCAAGAGCACCACCACTCACCACCTCCACATCTCCTCCCGCGCCCTCGGACCCCGGGACTATCTCGAGGCCGCCCGATCCCATTGGGCCGTCGAAAACGGCCTGCACTGGATCCTTGACGTCACCTTCGACGAGGACCGCGCCCGAAACCGCAAGGATCACGGACCAGAGAACCTCACCACCTTGCGCAAGCTCGCCCTCAACATCCTCAACCGAGCCAGACCCGACATCTCCGTCCGCCGAAAGAGAAAGCGCTCCGGATGGTCCAACGACTTCGCAAGATCCATCCTCGGCCAAATGCGATAGCCCTGGGCACGGCTCGCTCGGCAATTGTCGCGCGAGCAGCAAGGGAGTAGCCTCGCTGGAGAAGGCTCAAAAGCCAGCGAAAAACGGGGTCGGGGGAAGAGATCATGGACAGGTCGGCGGGGAATCGCGCGACGCCGCGGCGCCTGGGGGTTCGGGCCGCCGCCGCGGCATTGCTTCTCCTGGCCTCGGCCGCCGCGGTCGAAGCGGCGCAGTGCGAGGCCGAGCGCGCGCAGGCGATGACTCCCACCGACCCGGCGCTCTGCCAGAGCCTGGCGGCGGCGGTCCGCGACCCCTCGGCCCTGTCGCTCGACCGCTACGAGGCGGTCATCAACGACTTCTTCGGCAACTGGTGCCACCGCGACGAGGCTGCCGGCTGGCAGCGCGACAAGCGGGTGCGCGACGCCGGCCCCTTCACCGCGGCGCTGGTCGACGGCGCCTGGCAGGGCACGGGCCACGGCACCCACGCGCCGGTGGTGATCTGGTACTCGCCGGAGATGCTCGACTGGCTGGTGGCGCACCGCAGCGGCGAGGCCGGGGCCGAGACCGGGGCCGAGTCGCCGCCGGTGCCCGACGGCGCGATCATGGTCAAGGAGATGTTCCCCTACCCGGCGGGCGCCTGCGACGCGATCGACCCGCTGAAGCTCTTCCCGACCAGCGGCGCGGCCTTCATGGTGCGCGACCGCCAGGCCTCGCACGACGGCTGGTACTGGGGCTGGTACGGCTTCGGGCCGAACAGCGGCTGGGCCCCGGACTGGCCGCCGGCCCCGGGCAACCCCCTGGCGAACCAGGGCTTCGCGCAGTACTGCCTGAACTGCCACGCCTCGGCGCGCGACAACCTGACCTTCGCCTCCCCGCGCAACATCCGGGACCAGCCGGGCGAGCCGCTGGTCTACCTCAGCCAGTCCTTCTTCGAGGCGGCGCCGGCGCCGAGCCATCACGAGGAGGTTACCCTGCCGCACGACCGGGTGCGCCGCCTGGGCGAGCCGCACTACCGCGCCGACCGCGACCTGCTGCGGGCCCTGCGCGCCCACCTGGGGGACACCCCCACCTGGGACACGGTCGTGCCGATGCCCTCGGAGACCTACGACAACACCTGGGTAGCCGCCGGCGGTCCCACCGCTGCCGATACCTTCCTGACCTCCAGCCAGTGCCTCGGCTGCCACGATGCCGGCAGCACCGGGCTGCAGTTCGACATGACGCAGCCGAACCCGCACGGCGACAACCTGATCAACCTCTCGCCCTACGCCACCTGGCGCACCTCGCCCATGGGCCTGGCCGGGCGCGATCCCTTCTTCTTCGCCCAGCTGGCCAGCGAGACCCAGAGCTTCCACCCCGACGCCAAGGCCCTGGTCGAGGACACCTGCCTGGGCTGCCACGGCATCCAGGGGCAGCGGCAGTTCCACATCGACCGTTTCGAGACGACCGGGGAGTGCCAGGACTTCACCCGCGCCATGGTCGACGCCGTGCCCTGGCCCGACGACAATCCCAGCGCGCCGCTGGCCGATTACGGCATGCTGGCGCGCGACGGCATCTCCTGCACCTCCTGCCACCGCATGGCCCTGGGGCCCGACGCCGCCGCCGCGCTGGCGCGGCCGGAGAACGCCTGCGTCGAGCAGCGGCAGGATCTGCTGAACCCGCACAACAGCGGCTTCGCGCGCACCTTCACCGGCAGCTTCCCGGTCGGCCCGCCCGACCGCCTGATCGGCCCCTTCGAGGAGCCGCGGGTGAAGCCGATGGAGAACGCGCTGGGCAACACGCCGGAGTACCACGCCAGCATCACCAGCTCCGAGGTCTGCGGCAGCTGCCACACGGTGCACCTGCCGATCCTCCAGGCCGGCCAGATCATCGGCTACACCTACGAGCAGACGACCTATCCCGAATGGGCCTTCAGCGCCTACCGCACCGGCGAGACGCCCGACGGCGCGCTGCCGCACGGTGCCGGCGAGACCGCGCAGTCCTGCCAGGACTGCCACATGCCTTCGCGGGCCGCCGACGGCACCCCCTTCCGCAGCCGCATCGCCAGCATCCAGGAATACAGCCGCTTCCCGCAGGCCGAGAACAACCTGGGGCCGGCGGAGATCGACCTGCCGGTGCGCGACGGCTTCGCCCTGCACACCCTGGTCGGGCTCAACGTCTTCCTGGTGAAGATGGCGCAGCAGTTCCCCGACGTGCTCGGCATCCGCACCCAGGATCCCATGCTGGTCTCGCGCGGGCTCGACCCGCTGATCCGCACCGAGCAGGCCATGCTGGAGATGGCGCACCACGAGACCGCGAGCGTCACCCTGAGCGAGGTCGCCACCCGCGACGGCAGCCTCACCGCCACCGTCACGGTCACCAGCAAGGTGGGTCACAAGTTTCCCTCCGGCGTCGGCTTCCGCCGCGCCTTCCTGGACTTCCGGGTGCTGGACCAGAACGGCGAGACGCTCTGGGCCTCGGGCCGCACCGATGCCGCCGGAGTCCTGGTCGACCAGGACGGCGCGCCGCTGGAAGGCGAATACTGGTGGGAGTCCAACTGCTCCGCCCGCATCGAACCCGAGGCGCGGCTGCATCAGCCGCACTACCAGCGGGTCACCAGCCAGAGCCAGGCGCAGATCTACCAGGAACTGGTCTCGACGCCGCCGCCCGGCGCCGACGCGGCCGTCTGCGGCCGCGGGGCCGAGGCCCAGGGCCAGCTGACGACGAGCTTCCTGTCGATCTGCGGCACGGTGAAGGACAACCGCATCCTGCCGCACGGCTACCTGCCGGAAGAGGCGCGCAAGGAGATCGCCGAGGCGCTGGGCGCGGGCGAGGACCTGGCGATCGACTCAGGCTCCTATGCGGTGGGCGACGATCCGGACTACACCGAGGGCGGCAGCGACTCCCTGGTCTATGCCGTACCGCTCGACGAACTGCCCGCAGGCCGCAGCGCGGCCGCGGTGCAGGCCACGCTCTACTATCAGGCGACGCCGCCCTTCTACCTGCAGGACCGCTTCTGCACGGCGCAGGGCACCGACACCGACCGCCTGCGCTTCCTGGTCGGGCACCTCAACCTCGACGGCACCGCCGCCGAGGACTGGAAGCTGGAGGTCGCCTCGAGCGGGCCGGTGTCTCTGGACGGCGAGTAGCTGGAGCGCTACGACAGAACGAGGATGCCCCTGAAGCTCGCCCTCCTTTTCGGCATTTCGGCGGCCTGGGCCGCCGGCTACCTCTTCATCGGCGCCGCCAAGCTGATGCCGCCGGTGACCGCCAGCGCCGCCATGACGGTGATCGCCGCCCTGGTGCTGGTGCCGGGGGTGCGCTACGGCCTGCGCCGCCCCCTGCTGCCGACCCTGCGGGCACGGCCCTGGGTTCCCATGGTGATGGGGGTGAGCGCCATCGCCATTCCCAACCTCACCGTCGTCGCCGCCGAGCACAGCGTGCCGCCGGCCCTGGCCTCGCTGCTCGGCGCGACGGTGCCGATCGCCACCATCCTGCTGACCACCTTCGTGACCCGCGAGACCGCCTTCTCCGCGCGGAAGATGCTCGGCATCCTCGCGGCCGTGGCGGGGCTGGCCATCTTCGTCGGCGGGCCGGCGCTGCTGGCGCATCCGGCCGAGATCACCGGCATGCTGATCATGATGTCGGGCGGGCTGGTCTTCGCCGTGAACGGCATCTTCGCCGCGCGCCAGACCCGCGATCTCGACGCCTGCGCCCTGGCCGCCTGGACCGTGCTGTTCGGCGCCGTGGCACTGGTCGTCGCCGCCTTTCTGGTGGAGCAGCCTCTGCAGGTCGACCTGGCGACGGCCTTCTGGCCCCTGCTGGGCGAGGGCGTGGTCGGCATGGGGCTGGCCTATCTGGGCTACTACCTGCTGGTCGCGCGCGCCGGCGCCGACTTCGCCTCCCTCTACGCCTTCCTCGTGCCGCCGCTGGGCCTGCTGGCCGCGGCCGCGCTCGGTGCCCAGGCCGTAGGACTCGCCGAGTTGGCGGGTCTGGCCCTGGTGCTGACCGGCCTCGCCCTGATGACCGTCGGCGCGCGCCGCTCCCCCGCCGCGAGCCCGGCCGTCGCCGGCGCTCCCGTCGCCAGGGACGAAGCGGCATCGTGAAGTCGCCGCGGCAGAGCATCTTCGAGCTGCAGCAGCGGCGCGGCTGGTTCTACGGCTGGACCATGGTGGGGATGGCGGGCCTCGGCATGTTCGCCAGCGGCCCCGGCCAGTCGCACACCTTCAGCGTCTTCGTCGGCCCGATCGGCGAGGATCTCGGGCTCTCCAGCTCGGCGATCGCCATCGCCTACGGCGTCGCCTCGCTGGCCGCGGCCTTCCTGCTGCCGCGGCTGGGGCGGCTGCTGGACGGCCTGGGGCCGCGGCGCATGCTGCTGATGCTGGCCGTACTGCTGGGCCTCGCCTGCCTGTTCTTCGCCGCCTCGGCCGGACTGCTGATGCTGGCGGTAGGCTTCGCCCTGCTGCGCTTCTTCGGTCAGGGCGCGATGCTCATGACCAGCGCCAACCTGGTGGCGCAGTGGTTCAGCCGGCGGCGCGGCTTCGCCATGGGCCTGACGGCGCTGGGCTTCGCCGCCTCGATGGCCGTGCACCCGCCGCTGGGCCAGTACCTGATCGACAGCCTGGGCTGGCGCTGGGCCTGGGTGCTGCTCGGCCTCTCCACCTGGCTGCTGCTGCTGCCGCCGGTCCTGCTGCTGGTCTACGACAAGCCGGAGGACCGGGGCCTGTCGCCCGACGGCGACACCCCGGCCGAAGCGGCCGACGCCGCGCCGATCGACGGCCTGACCCTGCGCGAGGCGATGCGCACCAGCGCCTTCTACCTGGTGGTGGCGGGCTGGTGCTCGATCTCCATGCTGGTGACCAGCCTGCACTTCTACCAGGTCTCGATCCTGACGGCGCAGGGGCTCGACGCCGCCGTGGCGGCGCGCGTCTTCCCGATCTCCGCCGTGGTGATGGTGCTGGCCATGCCGCTGGTCGGGCGGCTGTTCGACCGGATCCGCACCCGCTTCGTCTTCGCCGCCGGCCTGCTGACGCTGGTGGCCGCCCTGGTCGGGGTCACCCTGGTGCGCGAGCCGGTGGCGGCCGCGGCCTATGCCGCGGTCTTCGGCCTGGTCAACGCCTTCAGCATGACGATGTTCGGCTACCTGATGCCGCGCTTCTTCGGCCGCCGCCACCTGGGCAGCCTGCAGGGCACCGGGCAGATGGTCGCCGTGGTCGGCGCCTCGCTGGGGCCGCTGCCGGTCGGCCTCGCCTTCGACCTGCTGGGCGATCCGACCGGGGTGCTGCGCCTGCTGGCGCTCTATCCCCTCGCCTGCGCCCTGCTGGTACTGCCGCTGCTGCGGACGCCGGCGGGCGTGACCCACCCGAAGCATCTGGAGTAGGCCATGACGACGCTCGCGATCGCCGAGGGCGAGGCCCTTCCCTACGCCTACGAGGCTCCGGCCGCGGGCGGTGTCACCTTCGTCTTCGTCAACGCCCTGACCGGCGATCTCTCGGCCTGGGAGCAGCCGGAGATCGGCCCCGCCCTGCGCGCCGCCGGGCACGGCACCCTGGCCTGGAACTTCCGCGGCCAGGCCGGGAGCCGCTTCGGTCCGGAAACGCCGCTGGCGCCGGCGGCGGTCGTCGAGGATCTGCGCCGGCTGCTGGAGGCCGTCGCGCCGCCGCGGCCGATCCTGGTCGGGCTGTCGATCGGCGGCCTCTTCGCCGCGCAGGCCCTGCTGGCCGGCGCGAAGGCGGAGGCGCTGGTGCTGATCAACACTCTGCGCCGGCCGGGACTGCGGCTCGACTGGATCAACCGGGCGACCGCCACCCTGGCCCGGCAGGGCGGCACCCGCCTGGTGATGGAGGCGAACCTGCCGATGCTGGTCGCCCCGGAGACCCTGGCGGCGATGCGGGCCCGGGTCTTCACGGAGGAGCCCTACCAGCCGCTGGGCGAGGCCGAGGGCCTCTATCGCCTCCTGGTCGGCTCGATCGACGCCGACTGGGATCTGCCCTGGGAAAAGCTGCGACTGCCGGTGCTGGTGATGACCGGCCGGCACGACCGCGTGTTCCGCGTGGACGAAGACGTCGCCGCGCTGACGGCGCGACTGCCGCGAGCCCGCAGCCTGACTTTCGAGGACGCCGGCCATCTGATTCCGATGGAGCGTCCCGCTCCCTTCGCGGCGTCGCTGCTGGCCTTCGCGGCGGAGCTCTGACGCTCGCCGCTGCGGTCGACCCCGACACCGGGCACAGCGACGCCGGGCACAGCGACGCCGAAGGCCGGCGGGAGCCGCCTCGACGCTTCAGGAAGCGCGCTGCAGGCTCGCCAGCAGCTTCTCCAACAGGCCGGCCAGGCTCTCCTGCTCCTCCGGGGTCAGGCCCGAGAGGATCTCCCGCTGGTTCTCGACGTGAGCCTCCAGCGCCTGGTCGATCAGCTTGCGCCCCTTGTCGGTGAGGCTCACCAGCACGCCGCGCCGGTCGTCGGGATGGGGCGCGCGGCGGATCAGCCCGGCCGCCTCCAGCCGGTCCAGCCGGTTGGTCATGGCGCCCGACGAGATCATCGTCGCCTCGTAGAGCGCCGTCGGGGTCAGCGCGAAGGGCTTCCCGGCGCGGCGCAGGGTCGCCAGCACGTCGAACTCGCCGCGCTGCAGCCCGAAGCGGGCGAAGACGGGGGCCAGGCGCTCCTGCCCGATCAGCCCTGCCGCCTCGCTCAGCCGGCCCAGCACCAGCATCGGCCGCACCTCCAGGTCCGGCCGCTCCCGCCGCCACTGCGCCACCGCCCTCGCCGCCCGATCCATCCTTCTCTCCGTCATGTATCTTGACATCAAGATTCTTGATATTAAATCATAGCCCGATCGGAGCGCGACGCCAAGGCCCGGCGCCGCGCGAGAGCCGGACGCCGCCGCCCACCGCCCGGTTCTACAGCCCCTGGAGACGAGAGATGACCGAAACCGCCCTCCTCGCCGGCACGACCGCCCAAGGACACGCCCGGCGATGAAGGGGGTCTGGAACTCGGCCTTCGGGCTGCTGCTGGTCACCGGCGGACTGCTCGGCCTGACGCCGCCGATCGGCAAGCTGGCGGCGGCCGGGGGCGCCCCGGCGCTGCTCTGGGCCTTCGTCATCTCCGTCGGCACCGGCGGCCTGCTGCTCGCCCTGCTGCTGACGCGCGGCGGGCGGCTGGGCTTCGACCGGCAGCGGCTGCGCTATTTCGTGATCGCCGCGACGATCTCCTTCGCCCTGCCGAACAGCCTGCTGCTGGCGACCATCCCGCACCTGGGCGCCGGCTATGCCGGCATCATGCTGACCCTCTCGCCGGTGGTGACGCTGCTGCTGTCGCTGCTGCTGGGCGTGCGGCGGCCCAGCCGGCTCGGGATCGCCGGCATCGTCGTCGGCTTCCTCGGCGCGCTGCTGGTCGCCTCAACCCGTGGCGAGGCCGGCAACCCGGCCGACCTGCTCTGGGTCGGGCTCGGGCTGCTGGTGCCGATCAGCCTGGCCGCCGGCAACATCTACCGCACCCACGCCTGGCCGCCGGGCGCCGGACCGATCGAGCTGGCCGCCGGCAGCCACCTGGCGGCGGCCGGGCTGCTGCTCGCGGCGCTGCTGGCGACGGGTGGCGGCGCCTCGCTGGCACTGCCGGCCGAGATGCCGGCGCTCACGGCGGCCCAGGTCGTCACCTCCGCCGCCATGTTCGCCTTCTTCTTCCGGCTGCAGGCCGTGGGCGGCCCGGTCTACCTGAGTCAGATCGGCTATGTCGCCGCCGCCGTCGGCCTGCTGCTGGGCGTGCTCTTCCTGGGCGAGCGCTACCTACCGCTGACCTGGATCGGCGCCGCCGTGGTCGCGCTGGGTGTCGCGCTGACCACCAAGGCGCAGAGCAAAGCCGGCTGAGCGCCTCCCCCTTAAGGATTGTGATCGCCCCCAACAACCACCTATGATCGTGGTCTGGCCGACGGCGGCGAGGGACACCATGTATGCCTTCGATACCTCGAGCTATGCTCGGCGACTGAAGGAGGCCGGCGTGCCGGAAGCGCAGGCCGAGGCCCACGCCGAGGCGGCGGGATCCTACACCGTCAGGTGGCGGCGAACCTCCGCGGCGTCGAGTTCCGCGGCGGTGCCGGCGACCACCACCCGGCCACGGTCCATCACCACGAAATCGTCGGCCAGCTCGCGGGCGAAGTCGAAGTACTGCTCCACCAGCAGGATCGCCATGCCGCCCTGGTCGCGCAGGAATCGGATGGCCGCGCCGATGTCCTTGATGATCGAGGGCTGGATGCCCTCGGTCGGCTCGTCCAGCGCCAGCAGGCGCGGCCGCATGACCAGGGCGCGGCCGATGGCGAGCTGCTGCTGCTGGCCGCCGGAGAGGTCGCCGCCGCGCCGCCCCAGCATGGTCTTCAGCACCGGGAAGAGCCCGAAGACCTCCTCCGGGATCGTCCGGGGGGTCCCGCGCGGCAGGGCGGCGAAGGCCGTCTGCAGGTTCTCCTCGACGCTCAGCAGCGGGAAGATCTCCCGCCCCTGCGGCACGTAGGCGATGCCGCGGCGCGCCCGCTCGAAGGACGGCAGCTGGGCGATGTCGCGGCCGTCCCAGCGCAGGCTGCCGCCCGAGGCCGGGTGCTGGCCGACCACGGCGCGCAGCAGGCTGGTCTTGCCCACGCCGTTGCGGCCCAGCACCGCCGTGACCCGGCCGGGACGCGCCGTCAGCGAGACCTGGCGCAGGATCTGCGCGGCACCGTAGTGCAGGTCGAGCGCGGCGACCTCCAGCGTCGCGCCCGAGCCCGCCGGGGACGGCGCGCCAGCGGCGGCTTCAGCGTCCAAGATAGACCTCGATCACCTTGGGGTTGGCACTGACGTGGGCGAGCGAGCCGTCGGCCAGCACGGAGCCTTCGTGCAGCACCGTCACCTTCACGCCCAGGTCGCGGATGAAGTCCATGTCGTGCTCGACCACGACCACCGTGTGGGTCTCGGCGATCTCCCGCAGCAGCCGCGCGGTCTCGGCGGTCTCGGCGTCGGTCATGCCCGCCGCCGGCTCGTCCACCAGCAGCACCACCGGGTCCTGGGCCATCAGCATGCCGATCTCCAGCCACTGCTTCTGTCCGTGCGAGAGCGAGGCGGCCGGCACCTCCGCCAGGGGACCCAGTCGGATGACGCCGAGGATGCGATCGAGGCGCGCCCGCTCCGCCGCATCGCCCTCGTGCAGCAGCGTGGCGAAGGTCGAGCGCGGCGCCTTCAGGGCCAGGGCGAGATTGCCCCGGACCGTGTGGCTCTCGAAGACCGTGGGCTTCTGGAACTTGCGGCCGATGCCCAGCGCCGCGATCTCGGCCTCGTCCAGGCGGGTCAGGTCGCTGTTCTCGCCGAAGCGGACGACGCCCTCGTCCGGCCGGGTCTTGCCGGTGATCACGTCCATCATCGTGGTCTTGCCGGCGCCGTTCGGGCCGATGATCGCCCGCATCTCCCCCTTGCCGACCACCAGCGACAGGCTGTTCAGCGCCTTGAAGCCGTCGAAGGAGACGCTGACGTTGTCGAGGTAGAGCGCGGTATCGCCGGACAACTCCCCACCCGGCTCGGATGACGGCTGGGGCTCGGATCGGGGGTCCGGCTCCGAGGCGGGTCCGGCCGGGACCGCCGCCTCCGGCGGCAGCGCGGACGGGGCCGCGTCCGCGCCGACCGCCGCTGGCAGCGGCCCGGCCGCCGGGGTCGGCAGCAACGCTGCGACACGCCCCCGCAGCCCCGACGCCAGACCGAGGATGCCGCGCGGCAGGAAGAGCGTGACGCCGATGAAGAGGGCGCCGAGGAAGAACAGCCAGATCTCAGGGAAGGCCGTGGTGAAGTAGCTCTTCGAGAGGTTGACCAGCAGCGCCCCGATCACCGGGCCGACCAGGGTCCCGCGCCCGCCCAGCGCCACCCAGACCACCGCCTCGATGGAGTTGGCCGGGGAGAACTCGCCGGGATTGATGATGCCGACCTGCGGCACGTAGAGCGCACCGGCGAGGCCCGCCAGGCAGGCCGAGACGGTGAAGACGAAGAGCTTGAAGCGCTCCACCCGGTAGCCGAGGAAGCGCGCCCGGCTCTCGGCGTCGCGCACCGCCACCAGCACCCGCCCGAACTTGGAGTTGATGATCGCCGAGCAGACCAGGAAGCCGAGGCCCAGGGCCACGGCCGAGGCGGCGAAGAGCGCGGCGCGGGTCTCGTTGGAGCGGATGCTGTAGCCCAGGATGTCGCGGAAGTCGGTCATGCCGTTGTTGCCGCCGAAGCCCATCTCGTTGCGGAAGAAGGCGAGCATCAGGGCGAAGGTCATGGCCTGGGTCATGATCGAGAAGTAGACGCCGCTGACCCGGCTGCGGAAGGCCAGCCAGCCGAAGACGAAGGCCAGCAGGCCCGGAACCGCCAGGGCCATCAACAGGGCGAACCAGAACTGGTCGAAGCCGAGCCAGTACCAGGGCAGCCGGTCCCAGTTCAGGAAGACCATGAAGTCCGGCAGCAGCGGGTGGCCGTAGACGCCGCGCTCGCCGATCTGGCGCATCAGGTACATGCCCATGGCGTAGCCGCCGAGCGCGAAGAAGGCGCCGTGGCCGAGCGAGAGCAGGCCGCAGTAGCCCCAGACCAGGTCGATGGCGACGGCCAGCAGGGCGTAGCAGAGGAACTTGCCGGCCACCGAGAGGGCGAAGTTGGAGACGCGCAGGGGATGGCCCGGCTCCAGCAGCAGGTTCGCGGCCGGCACCAGGGCGGCGACCAGCAGCATCAGCAGCAGGAACCAGGCGGCCTTGCGGTCCAGGCCGCGGGCGAAGAGGCGCAGGATCATGACTCGGCCGCCCGCCCGCGCACGGGGAAGAGCCCGCGCGGCCGCCGCTGGATGAAGAGGATGATGAAGACCAGGATCACGATCTTGCCGACGACGGCGCCCACCACCGGCTCCAGGAACTTGTTGGCGATGCCCAGGGTGAAGGCCGCGGCCAGCGTGCCCCAGAGATTGCCGACGCCGCCGAAGACCACGACCATGAAGCTGTCGATGATGTAGCCGGTGCCCAGGTTCGGGCTGACGTTGTCGATCTGCGACAGCGCCACCCCGGCGATGCCGGCGATGCCGGAGCCGAGGCCGAAGGTCAGGGCGTCGACCCAGGGCGTGCGGATGCCGACCGAGGCGGCCATGCGGCGGTTCTGTGTGACGGCGCGCATGTGCAGGCCCAGCGCGGTGCGCTTCAGCGCCACCACCAGGACCGCGAAGACGGTCAGCGCCGCCAGGAAGATCCAGATGCGGTTGTAGGTGATCGAGAGGTAGCCGATCTCGACGGCGCCGGACATCCAGGAGGGATTGCCGACCTGCTGGTTGGTCGGCCCGAAGAGCGAGCGCACCGCCTGCTGCAGCACCAGCGACAGGCCCCAGGTGGCCATCAGGGTCTCCAGGGGCCGGCCGTAGAGCCAGCGGATGATGGTGCGCTCGATCAGGATGCCGATCAGCGCGGTCAGGAGGAAGGCGCAGGGGAGCGCCAGCAGCAGCGAGGCGTCGAAGAATTCCGGCGCGTGGCGGCGCAGCAGGTCCTGCACGACGAAGGTGACGTAGGCGCCCAGCATCACCATCTCGCCGTGCGCCATGTTGATCACCCCCATCACCCCGAAGGTGATGGCCAGGCCGATCGCCGCGAGCAGCAGCACCGAGCCGAGCGAGAGGCCGTAGATCAGGTCCTGCACCACCTGCCAGAGGCGCAGCGAGCGCTGCAGCGACTCCAGCGCCGCGTCGACCGCCGGCACGATCTCCTCCGGCGCCTGGGCGCGAAAGCGGTTCAGCAGGGCCAGGGTGTCGCGGCCGCCGCGTTCGGCGATCAGCGCCACGGCGGCCTCCAACTCCTCGGGTGCGCCCCCTCCGGTCAGCAGGGCGGCGGCGCGGGCCTCGGCCATCAGCCGTCGCACCCGCGCGTCGCTCTCTCCGGCCAGCGCCTCGTCCAGCGCCTCGATGTTCTGCGGGTCGGGGGCCCGGAACATGGCCTCGACGGCGGCCCGGCGAACCGCCGGGTCCGGGCTGCCCAGGGTCAGGGCGCCCAGGGCCGAGCGGACCACGCGGCGCACCGCGTTGTTGACCCGGATGTCCTCGGTCTCGCCGGCGGCGGCGGTTCCGGCCTCCTCTCCGCTCGCCGGATCGATCAGCCGCAGTCCTTCCGGCCCCTCGGCGAGGATGAAGACCCGGCCGTCGGCCCGGCGCAGGTGGAGCCGGCGGTCGACCAGCGCCTCCAGGGCGGGCACGGCGGCGGGGTCGCCGTGGGCGACCAGGGCCTCGACGGCGGCCCGGCGCTCGCCGAAGCCGCCCTCGCCCAGCGCGTCGATCAAGGGCCGCAGGCTGTCCTCGGCGAGGCTCGCCGCCGGCAGACCGACGACCAGCAAGGCGAGAAAGACCGCGGCGAGCCGAGC
>SR_TP_S13solDRAFT_1000260_pt1 | contig 24058 bp, 21 predicted proteins | sample SodReaTP_S13sol_FD_11159 | JGI IMG/M metagenome (IMG submission 11159)
GGGTCGCCGCTGTCCTCCATGGACTGGGGGCGCACACCCTCGTCCTTGCGGGCGTTGATGAACCACTGGGACTGGCGGGGCGGCCAGCGGGCCTCGTCCAGTTCCAGCGCCTTGTGCACGCGCTTGACCATGCGCAACTGATCGTCGGAATCCAGGATCTGGAAGCCCTGGGGCAGGCCCGCATCACGCCAGTGGGCGCGTAGCAGGCGGTGGGCCAGACCGTGGAAGGTCCCCACCCACATGCCCCGCACAGGCATACCCAGCAGGGCCTCGATGCGCCCGCGCATTTCCGCCGCGGCCTTGTTCGTGAAGGTCACGGCGAGGATACTGTGGGGAGAAAGGCATTCCACCTGAATGAGCCAGGCGATGCGATGGGTGAGTACACGGGTCTTGCCGCTACCGGCGCCGGCCAGCACCAGCAAGGGGCCGGAGTCGGCGCTCACGGCCTCCCGTTGGGCAGGGTTCAGGGAATCGAGCAGGGCGGTCACATCCATCCGCCCAGTCTACCAAACCGCACCCCGGTCCGGGGCAGCTTGGACGCCCGGTCCGGGAACGTCTATGAATGTATACAGACAAATTGGCATTGATCCACCCACCGACAGACACGAGAACCATGAACGATTCCAGTTCCAGTGACGGGCTAAGGGCCCGTTGGAGCACTTCACACCTGGACGCGGGCAACGCCGCCTACCTCGATCAGCTCTACGAGGCCTTCCTCGCGGACCCGGCCAGCATCCCCAACGCCTGGCGTAGCTACTTCGAACAACTCCAGTCCGAATCCGGGGGCACCCGGGACGTGCCCCATTCGCCGGTGCGCGAAGAGATTCGGCGCATCACCGCCCGACCCCGTACCGGGCCCGGCGGCCAGCCCGCCGGCAGCATGGAGCACGAGCGCAAGCAGGTGCGGGTGCTGCAGCTGATCAACGGCTACCGGTTCCTGGGGCATCGCAACGCCAAACTGGACCCCCTGAAGCTCCACGAACCCGAGCCCACCCCGGAACTGACCCTGGCCCACCACCGGCTCTCCGAGGCAGACCTGGACACGGTGTTCAACACTGGCTCCCTGAGCGGTCCCGCCGAGGCCACCCTGGGCGAGATCCTGGACATCCTGCAGAGCACCTACACCCACACCATCGGTGCCGAATACATGCACCTGATGGAAACAGCCGAGAAACGCTGGCTGCAGAAACGCCTGGAGGGTACCCGCGGGCGTCCCGGCTTCAGCGCCGAACGCCAGCGCTACATCCTCGACCGGCTCTCCGCGGCCGAGGGCCTGGAGCGTTACCTGCACAGCCGTTACGTGGGCCAGAAACGCTTCTCCCTGGAAGGCGGCGAGAGCCTCATCCCCATGCTGGACGAGTTGATCCAGCGGGCCGGCACCGCCGGCATCCAGGAAATGGTGCTGGGCATGGCCCACCGTGGTCGGCTCAACGTGCTGGTCAATATCCTGGGCAAATCCCCCCAGATCCTGTTCCAGGAGTTCGAGGGCACCCATCGGCGCGGCAACGGCACCGGCGATGTGAAATATCATTTGGGTTTTTCCTCGGACATGAACACCCCCGGAGGCCCGGTACACGTTGCCCTGGCCTTCAACCCTTCCCACCTGGAGATCGTCGGCCCGGTGGTGGAGGGTTCGGTGCGTGCCCGCCAGACCAACCGCCAGGATGCGGACGGCGACGAGGTGCTGCCGGTGGTGATTCACGGCGATGCCTCCTTCGCCGGCCAGGGCGTGGTCATGGAGACCCTGAACATGTCCCAGACCCGGGGCTTCTCCACCAAGGGCACGGTCCATATCGTCATCAACAACCAGATCGGGTTTACCACCAGCACCATGCGTGATGCCCGCTCCACGGACTACTGCACCGACGTGGCCAAGATGGTGAACGCACCCATCCTGCACGTGAATGGGGACGACCCCGAGGCCGTGGTATTCGCGGTACAGATCGCCTTTGACTACCGCATGGCCTTCAGAAAGGACGTGGTCATCGACCTGGTGTGTTATCGCCGTCACGGCCACAACGAGGCCGACGAACCCGCAGTGACCCAGCCGGCCATGTACCAGGCCATTCGCCAGCTGCCCACCACCCGTGCACTGTACGGCGAGTACCTGGTGCAAAGCGGCGTGGTGGATGAAGACCAGGTTGAGGCCCTGCAATCCAGCTGTCGGACAAAGCTGGATGCGGGTGAGCCCATGGTCCCGCACTTGTGCGAAGAACCCACCGCCTACCATCCGGCGGCCAACTGGACCCCTTTCAAGGACCGGGAGTGGACCGAACCGGCCGACACCCGCGTCAGCACCGAGGTTCTGCAAGACCTCTGGCGCCGACTGGAGCGCCTGCCCGATGGCTTTGAACTGCATCCCAGGGTGGCCAAGATCATGCAGGACCGGGCGCGCATGGCCCAGGGCGAACAGGCGGCGGACTGGGGCTTTGGCGAGACCATGGCCTACGCCTCGCTGCTGGAGGCGGGCTATTCCGTGCGCATATCCGGACAGGACAGCGGCCGGGGCACCTTCTTCCACCGTCACGCCGTACTGTTCGACCAGAACAGCGGCGACCGGTGGATCCCTCTGCGCAAGTTCATCGAGGACGAATCCCGCTTCCTGGTGATCGATTCCCTGCTGTCCGAAGAAGCGGTGCTGGCCTTTGAATACGGCTACACCACCGCCGCGCCCAACACCCTGACTGTATGGGAAGCGCAGTTCGGTGACTTTGCCAATGGTGCCCAGGTGGTGATCGACCAGTTCATCAGCTCCGGCGAACAGAAATGGGGCCGCCTGTGCGGCTTGGTGATGCTACTGCCCCACGGCTATGAAGGTCAGGGCCCGGAGCATTCATCGGCCCGCATGGAGCGTTATCTACAACTGTGCGCCCAGCACAACATGCAGGTGTGCGTGCCCACCACGCCTTCGCAGATTTTCCACCTGCTGCGCCGGCAAATGATCCGCCCCTACCGCAAGCCCCTGGTGATCATGAGCCCCAAGAGCCTGCTGCGTCATCGCCTGGCGGTCAGCCCCCTGGAGGATTTCTCAGAGGGAGGCTTTCGCAATGTGATCGGCGAGATCGATGCACTCGAACCCGCCAAGGTCACCCGGGTGGTGATGTGTACCGGCAAGCTCTACTACGAGTTGCTGGAAAGACGCCGGGAAGCGGGTCTGGGAAACGTGGCCATCCTGCGCCTGGAACAGCTTTATCCGTTCCCTGAAGATGAACTGGCCGATGCCCTGGCTCCCTACACCAAGGCCACCGAGTTCGTCTGGGCCCAGGAAGAACCGCTCAACCAGGGCGCCTGGTATTCCAGCCAGCACCACATCCGCGGCGTGCTGCGTGACAAGAGCTATCTGCAGCATGTGACCCGGCCCGCCTCCGCCTCACCGGCGGTGGGCTATCTGGACGTACACAAACGCCAACAGGAAGTGGTGGTGAACAAGGCCCTGGGCCTGCCCGTGCAGCAAGACTGACATGACTCATCTTCCCCACAAGGACCTTTCATGAGCACCGACATCAAGATCCCCGAGCTTCCGGAATCCGTAGCCGACGCCACCATCGTCACCTGGCACAAGCAGGCCGGTGAAACGGTCCGGCGCGACGAGGTCCTGCTGGACATCGAGACCGACAAGGTGGTGCTGGAAGTACCTGCCCCCCAGGATGGCGTGATCGACGAGATCCTCGTCCCGGAGGGGGAAGTGGTCACCGCCGGACAGGTGGTGGGCAAACTGGGCGCCGGCAAAGGCACGGCCAAAGCGGACAACCCTACCGAGAGCAAGGCCGCAGGGAAGTCCGAAGAATCACCACCGGCCGAGGCACCGCCGCTCAGCCCCGCCGTGCGCAAGCTGGTAGCCGAACACGACCTGGAGCCCTCCGCCATCGAGGGCTCAGGCCGTGACGGACGCATCCTCAAGGAGGACGTCCTGCGGCACGTGGAGCAGCAGGCTGCAGCACAGGACAGTGAAAAAGCCGCCGCGCCGCCCCCCAGGACCGAGGCACCGGCACCTGCAGCCAGCACGCCCCCGGGGCAGCGGACCGAACGCCGCGTGCCCATGACCCGGCTGCGCGCCCGCATCGCTGAGCGCCTGCTGGAAGTCCAGCAAAGCGCCGCCATCCTCACCACCTTCAACGAGGTGAACATGGCACCGGTGATGGAGATGCGCGCCCGGCACAAGGAGGCCTTCGAGAAGCGCCATGGTGTGCGCCTGGGCTTCATGTCCTTCTTCGTACGCGCCGCCACCGAAGCGCTCAAACGCTTCCCGGAAATCAATGCCTCCATCGACGGCAAGGACATCGTCTACCACGGCTACTTTGACATCGGCATCGCCGTGTCATCGCCCCGGGGCCTGGTGGTGCCGGTGCTGCGCGACACCGACGGTCTGTCCATGGCGGAGGTGGAGAAGGGCATCAATGCGTTGGGTGAGAAGGCCAAATCCGGCGGACTGACCATGGACGACCTGACCGGCGGCACCTTCACCATCTCCAATGGCGGCGTGTTTGGCTCCCTGCTCTCCACGCCCATCATCAACCCGCCCCAGAGCGCCATCCTGGGCATGCACACCATCCAGGAACGGCCCGTGGCCGAGAAGGGCCAGGTGGTGATCCGGCCCATGATGTACCTGGCCCTGTCCTACGACCACCGCCTGGTGGACGGCCGCGAAGCGGTACAGTTCCTGGTCACCATCAAGTCCCTGCTGGAAGACCCCGCCAAGCTGCTGCTGGATGTCTGACGTGCTGTTTTGCTGTCAGGTCCGATAAAGTCAAAAGCCGGAACGCAAAGGCCGCGAAGGGAACGCGAAGGGCGCAAAGGTTTTTATTTCAAAAAAATTCCTTTGCGTTCTTTGCGTAAACTTTGCGCCCTTTGCGTTCCGGCTTTTGACATTCTCTACCGCGTCGCCTGAGCAGACGGCGGTGTGTCGAAGGGGCGGATCAGCTCTCGGATCACGTCGTAGTCCGCGTCGGTGACCGCGGCAAAGCTGTCGTAGCTGGGGTCCAGGGCGCGCATGGCCGGGCCGGAGACCGGATCATCGGCACGGGCGGCCAGCAAGGCCTCCCGCAGGGCTTCGACCACCTGGGGATCAAGGCCCTGGCGTGCAGCGATCACGTAGGGGGGCAGCAGCGGGGATTCGTACAGGATGCGGATGCCCTTGCCTTCCCAGCGGTAGGCCGTGGTGTCCTTGAGAATACCGGCCTCGAAATCGCCGTTGATCACACCGCGCACGATATTGTCGTAATGGCCCAGGAAGTGGTATTCAGCCAGATCCTCCAGGGGCATGCCGGCACCCACCACCGTGGCCCGCTGCAGCAGCGCCGCCCTGTCTCCGAAAGCAAAGCGCTTACCGGCCAGCTCCTCGACACGCTGCAAGGGGCTGTCCTCGGCCACCACGATCATCAGCCTGAAAGCATCCTCTCCACCGGTCACGGTCTTCACCAGGGGCTCCACGCCACCATTGGCCCGGGCACGCACATAGGCCACCGGGGTCAGGTAGGCGAGATCCGTGTTGCCCTCGCTCACCTGTTTGATGGCGTCGGGCATGTTGGGTGAAAGACGCAGACTCACGGGCATGTCCATGGACACGCTCAGATAGTCGATCACGGGAGTGAGACGCTTGAGCATCTGCGCCGGGATATCCATCGCGACGGAGCCGAAGACCAGTTCCTTGGGCTTGTCCGCCGCCTGAAGCGACAGGGGCAGGAACATGGACAGGCATAACAACAGGGCACGTTTCATGGACTGGGTTCCTCAGGTAACGGCTTCAGGATTCGAGGCAAGCCTGGCCTCAAGCGATTCGAAATGGGTCACACGATTGCGACCCGTCTGCTTGCTCACATACATGGCCTGATCCGCCGCCTTGTACAGGGCCACGGCATTGGTCACACGCATGCGGGTGGAGAGCGTGGCCACGCCGATACTGACAGTGACACTGAGGCTCAGCTCCTCGTCCACCTCCACCACCATGTTCTGCACTGCACTGCGCAGCTTCTCGGCACTCAGCATGGCTGCCTCATGGTCTGCCCTGCGCAGGAACACGGCGAACTCCTCACCGCCCAGGCGGCACACCGAATCGGTCTCGCGTACGCTGGTCTGTATCGCATCGGCGAACTGACACAGGATCAGGTCGCCCACGTCATGGCCATGGGTGTCATTGATGGCCTTGAAACTATCCAGGTCCAGCACCAGCAGACTGGCCACATCCCCATGGCGGCGGAACAGGGCCAGATCCCCTTCAATGGCCTGGTCAAAGGCCCGGCGGTTGCCCAGTCCCGTGAGCGGGTCCGTGAGGCTCAGGCGCTCCAGCTCCAGATTGGAATGCTGCAGGGCCGCGGACTGTTCCAGCAGCTTCTGGTAAGCCTCCTGAAGTTCCCGGTCGGAGGCCTCAACCCGGCCAATCAATTTCTGGTTCGCTGCGTTGAGCTGGGCACGCATCTGGTTGAATCGCCTTGCAAGTTCACCGATCTCGTCCCGGGACTCCTCGGGGATATCCCGCAGGATCACACCATTCTCGTCCACGTTGGACTCCAGGGCTCGGGACACCCGGGTCAGGGGACCGATGATGATCCAGGACAGGGCCACGAACTCACCCAGGGCGATCAGGGCAATGACCAGGATCTCGCGCTTGACCAGAGCCGCCCTCTGATCCGCCAGCTGGCGGGCAATGGGCTCGATACTCAGTTCCAGTTCCAGATGGCCCACCACGGTCTCACCGTTGAGGGTCACCGGGCTCTGGAAGGCGACCCGTTCCACCGCATCCCGGTTCGGATGCTGCACCTCGGCCATGAGATTGCCCCGGTCACTGAGCACCCGCACGTGGACCACGTCGCCGGTCTGCACGGTCTGATCCAGGAGCAGCTGGATGGTGTGGTAGTCATAGCCCACCACGCTGTAGGCCAGGGAGCGGGACAGGTAGTTGGCCATCTCCACGCCGCGGCGCTGGGTCTCGCTGAACACGTTCTGCTCCACGTCGCGCAGCACCATCCAGCCGCTCACCGACAGGGCGGTGAGCAGAACGGTCAGCAGCACGAGCACCACCTTCTGGCGGATACCGAGGCGAATCAAGCGCCTGGGCCGGGGCATGGGGGACTCCTCCTGTGCGGTTCGTCCTTCGGATGGGACGCTGTCGGCACGTTTTATAGTTTGTGACACAGCGCACACATATGTGAACTACATCACGTTTTCCTGCAACATACGCCCTATTACGGTGCATTTGCATGGGTCGGTAGACAAGGGGAGAAAGGAGCCGACAAACGGGGCTATACCCGGATGAATACTGGCCTCAGGGGCGTCGCAGCAGGGCCACGGACAGGGCGCCGAGCCCTGCCAGACAGCCGGATACCTGAGCATGGCCGATGGGATACAGGGATCACAGAAGGGTATGCGGTAGGGGTGGGCACCGCATCCAGGGGGAATACTGATGGGGACTTAAAGGCTATTCCTGATCAGGAGGGAACACGATTCGTGAAAGCGGCACACGTTCGGCACGCCCGGGCATGATGACGCCAAGCTCAAGGCGCGAATCAATGGCCGCGGGCCCATACCCTGGCGAATTTGACGCCACCCACAAACGGAACGGATAGCGCCCCGCTTTCAGTTCCCGGGAAATATCATGGTTCCGCCAACTACTGACGTGCAGATCGAAGACAGGCTCTGCACCCACCTCCAGGTGCACGATCATTTCGTTGGTCACGGGGGAACCGCCACCCTCTCGTGCAGGCTTCGGTGCAACAATGAAACGGTGGGGCCCTGTCTGGGGAATTTCCATATAGCCTTCCACCAACAACCCCACAGCCCGGTAGCGCGAGTGATCACGATAACGCGGCAAGATACTCTGTTGAACCACACCGTACTGAGCTGGGTCCAACCTGATATCGCTGGACAGTGCCTGGAAGCCCGTAATCATCGGTGCAAGATCGGGGGCTACAGACGTGAACGGTTCGGGCCCCATGTAATATGACACCCGCGCCTCACCGGCAAAAGTCGTGGGACTGGGACTACCTGACCGGGCCGCAGCTTGTGGCTGTGCAGGCACTGAGGATGTGACACCGGCCCCACCGGGACCATCCGACCTGGCGCCGTCCTGCTTGCCCAGTTCTTTGCGAAGCTGTTGCAGCTCAGCCTCCAGCTTATCGATACGCTCCCCAAGATCGGACGACATCGCCGGATGCGCGCCCAAAAGCAGAGAGAGACCAACTGAAAGCAGCATGGGCTGCAGTCGTGGAATGCTTCGATTCATCCGTCTACTCCTCGATGCTGTAGCGCTTGATCTTGCGCCACAGGGTGCTCTTGTCGATTCCCAGTATCTCAGCGCACAGGGCGCGATCGCCGCCGGTCTCTCGCAGAGTCTTGCGGATGAAGTAAACCTCCACCTCCTCCAGGGTCTGAGGCTGCATATGATCGATGGCACGACCAGACAACTCCACACCCTGCGTGATCTCAGGCGTCAGACTGTCCATCTCTATCTGTGTGCTACGGCTAAGAATGATGGCCCGCTGTATGACATTCTCAAGCTCACGGACGTTTCCAGGCCAATCGTGACGCATCAGGGCACCAAGAACCCGCGTGGCCATGCCCTCAATAGGCTTGTTAAAACGCTTGGAATATTTCTCAATGAAATAGCTCGCGAGCAGAGGCACGTCATCGCGGCGATCTCGTAGCGACGGAATGTGAATTTCAATCACCCTGAGCCTGTAGTAGAGATCTTCCCGAAAGCTTTCCTGGGCAATAAGGCCGGGCACATCACGATTGGTCGCTGCGATCACACGCACATTCACTCGGCGTGGCTCGGTATCACCGAGACGGTAGAATGTTGCGTCCTGAAGGACCCGTAACAGTTTTGCCTGCAGTGACAGTGAGGCGTTGTTGATTTCATCAAGAAAAATCGTGCCGCCATTAGCAGTTTCGAAAAGGCCGGGTTTTGCACGGTCAGCCCCCGTAAAAGCTCCTTTCTGATAACCGAACAACTCGCTTTCAATAATCTGCTCTGGGATTGCTGCACAGTTTATGGCGACAAAACTGTTCTCACGTCGCGGGCTCTTCATGTGTATCTGCCGCGCGACCAATTCCTTGCCGCTTCCGCTTTCGCCCGTAACCAGCACGGAGCAATCGTAGGCGGCAGCGGCGTGGATGAGGTGATGCACCTCATCCATGGCCGAGGATTTTCCGATGATGACGTCACCCTCGGAAAACACACGGTTTTCCTCGCGCAAGCGCTTGTTCTCCTGGCTCAGATTCCAGTGCTCCAGGGCGCGCTCCACGGTATGGCGAAGCTCGACGTTCTCGAAGGGCTTGCAGATATAATCGAATGCCCCGGCCTTGAGGCACTCAACTGCAGACTCGACCGTCGCATAGCCTGTCATCAGAATCACCTGGGTCAGCGCACTGCACTGTCTGGCAAACTGCAACACCTTCAGGCCATCCACGCGCGGCATACGCAGATCAGTTACCACCACCGCCACATTGTTGTTCTCCAGGTAGTCGAGAGCTTCCTGGGAGGTGTCCATTGCAACGACATCTGCGTCTATGCCGTCCAACACGTTGGTGACCAGCCCACGCATGGCAAGGTCGTCTTCGGTCACCATGATAACCGGGCGTATGTTTACAGAGGGATTACTTCCAGCATCCGCTGGAGTCACCGATAATGCTTGCATGTTCAATTTTTGCTCGCGATCGCACTAGGTAGGCGGATGGTGAAGCGTGCTCCTTGGGTATAATCTGCATCGTGCAGCAGCGTCCCTCCGCGGCGCGTCACCATGGCATGACTTATCGACAGCCCCAGGCCACTGCCTTCGCCAACATCTTTGGTAGTGAAAAACGGCTCGAACACGCGGGCGCGGAGTTCTCTTGGTATACCCGACCCGTTGTCCTCAACCATGATGAATACGTTCCCGCCATCGGTGCATCCTGTGCGTATTCTGATGGTCGGATTCTCCACATCCTCCAGCGCCTGCACCGAGTTGATCAGCAGGTTTGTCAGTACGATGTCGAGCTCACCGCAGCCACCATCCACCTTCGGGTTCCCAACCAGTTCACGCTCCAGGTTAATCTTGTATCGCTTCAATCTGCAGCTGATGAGGGTGTCCACCACCTCGTTCACCAGTACATTAACATCGCAATAATCGCCCTGACACTGCTCTTTACGTGCGTAGTTGAGAAGGTTCTGGATGATGCGTGAACAACGCTTCGTCTCTTCGCTGATCACCCGGGAGAAATGCCGAGCACGTTGCGGATCTTCACAGGAGTCAATAAGTAGCTGAGAGTACCCAAGGATACTCCCCAGAGGCGTGTTCAATTCGTGCGCTACACCCGCGGCCAGCTGCCCCATTGCCACAAGTTTCTCCCGCGTATAGACACTTTCCTGGAGATGTTTGTAATCGGTTATATCCAGCAGCGTAATGACCGCCGCCATCCCCCCCTCGTCCTCTGTTACAAAGGACAGATTCATAGACACCCAGCGATCAGACTCGTTCAACTCCAGATTGATCACCTGGTTTCGGATGTTTTGCTTGTAGAGAAATGCGTCCCGCAGGACTTCTCTCGTCTCATCCGTCAGCGTGAGTATGTCAAACAGGCTTGCTCCCACGAGAAATCGTTCGCGCATGCCGAACAAGTTTTCTGCCTGCTTGTTGACCGTATTGATATAAAGATTGTCATCAACGCCCAGCAATGCCGCCGGAAGCACCTGCACAACCACATTCATGCGGTTGCGCTCATTCAGCACACGGGTCTGACATTCCTCCACAAGAGCGAACATCCCACCCAGCGTCGTGATGGTCTGATTGTAATCGCGGTAAAGCCTGTCGATCAGTGGATCACGCAAACGCGGTAACGGGACCGGTCTCAGGTTGCCATCCTGGGCATTGATAAGGCCCTGGTAGAGACCCTCAAGACCGCTACGGTATTTCCACACCGTCAACACATAACCGGCCACAAGACCCGCGATAACGCCCGCAGCGCCCACCCAGATGTAGCCGTGACCCAGTAAGGAGTATCGAACCAGCACTAGGGACAGCAACACCAGCGCAACGGCTGCAACCCCTATTGCCAGCCATCTTTTATCCGGCAACGCAAAACGACGGGTAGCAGAACCACCCGTCGTCGGCAATGCATTCAATTGTGACTTTGGAATAAACGCCTCCTATAGTAGGCCGGCCCCATACGCCCATGCGGAGCCGGCCTTTCACTCAGAACAGAAGCTGGAACCCGAGCGTTGCCTGCTTGTGATCCCTCAGAGAATTGATCGTGGGATGCTGTTCGTCAAACTTCACGTCGGCGTACTCGAAGGTCAGCTTGAGCTGCTGCCCGTCGATGTAGTAGTTGGCGCCGATGGCGTTGATCTTCTGATCGAAATACCTATCGTTTCGATCGTAATCGGATGCCTCGTGACGAGCAAATAACTGAAGCCTGCCGATACCAATGCGCTGCGGGAAGAGCCAACCAGCCTTCACATAGTACGCATCCATTTCGGCTGCCGGGCTGACCGTGTTGTCCACAAGCAACTCATCTCCTTTGAGCGCACCATCCACACTGTAGTCAAAATAGGCCCCTGACATGGTCAGGGTACCGGCCTCCATCGGCTGTTCATAGAAGATATCCACGGTCCATGCCGAGTAGTCCTTGGCATCTGTCCGCCCTGGCAGATTTCCGTAGACCACATCACTCTGGAAATCATAGCCTGCGCCGATGGTCAGAACGCGCTGAGTACCCAGGTAGGTTCCGCGATACCCGTATGAGAATTCAGGATCAAAGAGACTGTAGTGGACCCGCGCCGTCAAGCGTGGGCTGTCCTTGGGGACATTGTCTCCTTCCCGCCCATCCGACACCATCAGACGGTATTGGAACTTGGCATCCGCCAGGTTGCCCCACATCGCCAAACCCGTGTCACGGGTACCGCCAAACGGCGTATACGACATTAGACCACGGTCCAGGGTCAGGGGTTCAAGGCAGGCCTCCAGATTCTCACGGCTGAAGGTATTCTTGAAACGTCCGAAGATGAAACGGGTCGAGTCACTCCAGTCAAAAGTGACATAGGCATCGCGATAGTATACGGGGCGCTCGTCGTTCCCATACCGACTGTCGTTGCCTGCCTCTAGCTGGGCATAGAATCCCACGTAATCATTGTACTGCCCCATCACCGTGATGCGGTTACGACGCAGAAAGGTGTCATATCCATCAGCGTCGTTTCCTGCAGAACGGAAATCCCGGTACTGCGACCAGATTTGCAGCTCGTAGTTGAGCGTCAGGAAACCCTCATCGCCATACATGATGGTCGGGCCTGCCTGCACCACAGCGGGTCCCGCCGTTACGGCCAGCATGGCTAACGCGCCCACCAATCTCTTGGGCTTGAATGAATCTACCAGTTTTCCAGAATTCATACGATAACTCCCCTCGAGGTTGTTGTTTTAGTTCGCTTATTGGCCAGCCACGCCAAGGTATCGAGTCAAAAATTCGTCAAGCTCTGAAGCGCTCCGATGGCAGCTGGCGCAGCTCTCGTTCGGTGAGCCGAGCGGGTTGGCAATGAGATCGGTATGCGCCATCTGTTCACGCATCAACCGAGGGTTCCCGCTGTGGCACCCTGCGCAGGAGTTATTCACACGGGCGTGCTGGACATGCCAGGGAGAAGTCTCAAGGTCGGCAGAAGGCTCCGGAGCCCGACGTCCGTTGTGACACCTGAAGCAGGAAGATGCCCCGAGACCGCAGGCATTTGCCGGGCGCACAAGTCCCTGGGCGATCGCACTGTCGTGTATCGCATCGAAGACCTCAGCCCCCCAGTCCGACTGATCGAGACTCAACATGTTTTTCTTGGGGTCGTATGTAAGACTCTCTACCGACATTGCAGCCCAGCCGACCACTGCCACAAGGGACAGAACAGCAACAGCACCACCCACGTTGATGGACCGCAGCAGTCGTCCAAGAAAACCTCTTTCCTGCTTTTTATTACCCATGATGCACCCCTTTCTGGTGTTTGCGCTCTAATTGGTATAGTCGATGACGAGTGGTGCTGACGGCGTAAGCGGAATACATCAATCCTTGCGGCCGCCGCCCCGTTTCTGACGCTCTTCCTCGGACCGGCGAATATCCTCTTCACTCATCCCTTGGGAACACATGCAGACAGGCCCGTTGCGAAAGCGCAGTCGGCCTCGAGCCGGGGGCTGAGCCCCGGGCTTTTCAGTGGCCTCAGCAGACTGGCCACGTTCACCGCCACTGCTGCTTTGCGCCAATGCCGCTGACGAAAACATCAACATCAGTGCAGCCACCACCGTTACCACCCTGACTCTCACGATATCTTTTCCAGCTAGCATGTTCTTCACTCTATACATAAAACGTGCCACCCATCGATTCTCAATAAAAACATGGGGTTAAATATCCAGAACTTCTCCACGCAATTGCATATGGCGGCTGCTTCGGCCTGCCGCTTCAAAATGCAATCGCCGCCCCAGCAATATCCGGACATACCCCCGCTGCGCGCCCAGACTAGTCACGGGGCTTGATCAATGGTTGCTGTGGGTTTATCAACTGCCCGAGTGTCGGTGATCAATCATCCGCAACGACGGCGGGAAGCGGCTCGTATTGAAGGGACAGGTGTACCGGGCCCTCGATTGATATGACCTCATCCACCGCACGATATCGCGATTTTTCTGCCTCTACGATGGCAATGCGCAACAAATTCAGGGTCATGGAATCCATCCGATCCGCCTGACGCATCATGTCCTGATACATGCGTTCGTAATGCTCTTTGGGCGCCACATCTACACGCAATGCCAGGGCCCAGCCCGATTCTTCCGGTCTTCTGATACTTGCGCCGAGGCTCACCGACTCCCCGGCGGGCAGGCGTGTGTCAAAGGCCTCTGAGGTCAGGTCCACACTGGCTCGCCACTGGATCACGTAGTGCAAAACCTCTTCTGCCACATTGCCTTGCGGATCCAGAAGCAGCAGACGCACGTCTATACGGGGCACCATGTAAGCAGGGAAATGATGCCCCGCGCCTACATTGGTAATCTCCAGGTCGAGCGACATTTCAGGTTGTGCATCATCACGACCCACGAGCTCGATGGACATCGCCCGGCGCACCATGTCGCGATCCGCGATTCCGCGCCAGAGATGTCTGCGATCTGGCATGTGGCATTCCTGACAACTGACACCACGCCGGCCGAAGTCAGACCGCAGCCATTCGTTATAGGTGTCCTGACGCAGCTTGCCGTTCAGACGCGGGCCATCATCGGGAAACTGGTGACAGGAGGCACAGAACCGACTGTCACTGAAGGCGGCCCGCGGGTGAAACCCGCCATGGGGTAAGCCGTCTTCGTCACCCGTTAGACCCAGTCTGTGCTCCGGCCCGAAACGCTTGTGCTCACGCACATGACAGGCCGCGCAGGTCAGGCCCTGGTGATGAAGGTTTCCAGGGATAAACGCCGGTGGTTCCCCGGGAGGGGCGTTAGCCCATCCAAGCTCCCTGGCCACCAGGGCCTTCTGTTCCGCGAGCGGAGCGTGGCAGTCCATGCACTTGTTGGACTCCCCCTGGCTGAACACATGGAACTGCCAGCGAATGCCTGCGTTCATGGTCTGGCTGTGGCGGCTGGTTTTCCAGTCCTCGTACTGGCTTGCATGGCACTGGGCGCAGGACTGAACGTCGAGGGAGGTTTCCCTGAAGTTTAGGTCGTGGGGTGGCGCCCCCTGGGGTGCCAGCGGGAAATCCCAATGCTGCGCAAGAAATGCCTCGATCCCCTCGGGTGCCGTATCCGTGGCCCGTTCACTGTTCTGCACGGACCAGAAGGACATGCCCAACACGAGCAGTACTGCCAAGGAAATGCCCACTGCTGAGAGTCTGTAGAGAACACGGATTTTCATGTTTGAAAGAGACGCAAGCGTGGATGGCACAGACCACCGCGATCAGGCAATCCAGCCCTCACAGTGGATGCATGCGCATCCATGTTGTCTTGAATCCGCCGCGCGTCCATGGCTTGCGGGTTTGATGAGCTGCGGACGCACCCGATTCAGGTGATCGCCCATGAGCATAGTAGCTGCATTATATAGAGGCGGAGTTGATCCAAGACAGCTCCGCCCCATAGAAAAGAGCCCGCAAGTGCGGGCTCAAGATGGAGTGATCGTTCGTTAGCCTCCGCAGGGATTTGCCGGGGGGGTAATACCGCCGCCACCACCGCCACCACCAGCACCACCGTTGGCGCCACCACCCAGCTTGTACAGCCGGTCGGCGCGAATGTGCGCGTCGGTACGGTCACCATATGGATTGGAGATCTCGCGCGAACCGACCAGATCTGGGGACGCAGCCGCCCTGAAGAAGGACACATCTGCCAGGTCTGTACGCCAGGGGGAGTCGGCCGGCAGGATCGGGGTACCCTGATCCGTGACGATATTCGACAGAGAATTCCATTCCGTCATGGCACCGTCGTAGAAACGGGTCGGCAGGCCCAGGATCGCCGCCGAAACCACGCCGGTGATCATGGCCCGGAAGGTGGTCTCGCAGTAGACGTACATGGTGTCACCCGGCTGATAGGCGTTGCCCACGCCCACGGCCTGATAGGTGTAATCCACGAACTGCATGCCGTTGGCATCCGCCTCGCCGCGCAGATAGGCCTCCAGTTCTGCCTTGCTCTTGTAACGGAAGCCCTCCGCAGCACCCTGATGCAGCATATGGGTGTACTGCAGCTGCAGCGTACCATGGGGATGACCCTGACGTGCGGCACGGTTCTGGAAGGTGGTCATGTAGTCAGCCACAGGGCCGCAATAGGCATCTGCACACCCCTGTTCACCCATCTCCCGGGCCTCGCCCGCGCTGTACTGTGACAGGCTGCGCGCATCCCACACGAACACACCGTTTCCGGTGTTATTCTGCGGGGTCGGTGTGGAAATGGCGATCATCTCCGCGATGCTGGCCTGGAGGGCTGTGTTGTCAGCGGGCAGATCTCGCACCGAGGCCGTACCGGTATTGGGCGGTGTAGACGCGGTGTCGGTAAAATCAGACGCCGACATCTGCCCACTGGACAGGTTCCAGGCGTTGCCACCATTCAGCAGTGCAAGGTTGCGCTTGTCCACGCCCCAGTAACGGAACATGTACCAGCAGCGGCCCTGGTTCATGGCCAGGGGGTTGCTCGCACCGCCCATGGCGCAGACGATCATATCCTTGCGGGGATCGATGTTGTATTTCTTCAGGAAGGCATCCATGGAGGGGCCATCCGGCACCACGCTGCCTGTCACGGTAACGCCATTATCCCTGGTCTGAATCAGTTCTGAATTCGGTACTAGATAGGTGTAGACCTTGCCGGACACGGGTTGCACGTATTCGGCGCCCACACCACCCACGCTGTTCTGCAGAATGATGAGGCGTCCGGTCACGCCTGCGGGACGTTCATTGTCCCAATCACTTCTCCAGCGACTGAGTGTAGCGCCGGTTATCAGACCGTTGACGTTCTGGTTGTAATCGTCTGCCGAAACCTGTGCGATTTGCGCGGGCGTGTTTACGTTCGCAGCCGCGAGATTTTGCGAACTCGCATCCTCGCCCCCCATGCAACCTGCCAAAGAAAAGCCTAGGGCAGCAACGATCGCCACCGCGCTACGCGCCCTGGTCAGGGCCGATAAACCTGTTACTAGTCGCATTGCTTAACCCCTCTCACTTGTTGTTCTGGCACCGTCATCCGGACTCCCCTGATGTTCAGTGCGTTATCTGATGCTTGTAGATTCGGCCACCCAGGACCGCCGGCACCCGACACCGTTACAAACCTGCAAGCTGCGAGTTGCCCATGTCTATATGCATACTGTGTGCCATATAACAATATCCTTTGAATTCATGGCACTACGCCCAACCCGCTTGTGAACAACCAATTGCAGATTTAAGAAGCAAGCCCAAGCATCGGCAATCTGCAACCACTCACAGCCCCAAGACACAAGGATGGTTTCGGTCAGCCCCGTGATTGCGTCCATGCCCTTTTGTTGCGTCCAGCGGATCTACGCGCATAAAAAAACCGGGTATTCAGCACACACTGAAAACCCGGCTATTGCCACCCAACCACTCTGATATCGGTGCACTTGCGCTCCGGGCCTTCTCTGGCATGTGCCATCGCCCTGGGAAACGATGCCAACACCTCCCGAAGAACAACGGGGTTACGCACCGACAGCCCCCCGCTGATTAATCAGCCTTGCATGCTGAGCCCTCTATCGTGGCGCCTTCAGCACTACCGGCAACACACCCGGCTCAAGACGATCCAGGATTGCCTCGTAGCCTACTTCCGCTACATCCACAAACTCATGATGCACGTCGCCCTGGGAAAGACTTTCAGCCACCTGCCGTCCAAATCCATCGTCGGCACCCGGCACCTTAAGAAACAGGACCTTGCAAATGGGTTGGCTCATAGCACAAACACCGTGTCAGATTGAGTCATCATTCCAGCCAGCGACTGGTACCCGATAACACCGGCGTCCAGACGCTCAACAGGCACATCGGCAAACTCCAGGGATTCCAGTTGCAGCTGGACATCATCAGCGGTCTCGTCCAGGTCGCCCAATACGGCGACATGAACCACGTCGTCCAGCAGAGTGAGGCCGGTGGCCATGCGCAAGGCCTCGACCTTGTCATCACGGGCAACAACAAGTATGCGTTTGGTACTGTCGGACATGTTTCCTCCTAGAAGACCAGAACCTGGTCGCTGTTGTGCACCAGTTCCGCGTTCTGATACTGGCCGCCGACGACGATCTTGTCTTCGAGGCCTTTCACGGAGACGCCGTCTGCTTCATAGCGTTCGATACTCAGTTCGCAAATGGAAAAATGGGTCTTGCCATCATCCAGCAAGCGTTTGAATTCCGGATCCTTGAGCAGAAGGACGCCACGGTCCGTAAGAAAACAGCGCGTGCCCCATTCTCTTCCCTGGGCTGCCTTCAGCATGCCTATGGCATGCTGTGCACAACGATCATCGATCACCACAATTCCCAATTGCATCTTGCTCACCCCTTGCGGATCTTCCACGTGAAGGTTCCACCCTCGTCGCTACGCTCATAGAGATCGTTGCCTTCACTTTCACACATGGAAATAATTGACTCGCCGGAGGACGGGTTGTCGAACACCAGGGTCAGCACAGAACCAGACTCGATTTTCTGAAGCGCCTTTTTGGTGTACATCTGGGGATGCGGACAGGTGTAGCCTGTCACGTTGAGCATGTAGGCCCCATCTCCTGATTTCTCGAACTTCATTGCCATGGATTATTCCTCCTAAAGATTTGGTATTCGAATCTCGTTGTTGTTCAGGCACTACCGGTGGCTAGCCACCCCCGGTAGTGCCGATCAACTACAGGGCGAACTCATCGTCGTTGCGCGATGCGCGCCATTCTATCCACCAGGTGAAGGCCTTCACACCCAGGTAACCTCCAACAGCCATTCCGAACAGGAAGATCCAGCCAGTCAGATCACCATTGGTCACAGCGGCGAAGAAGGCGCCCACGTTGCAGCCCATACCCACTCGAGCACCGATACCCATGAGGGCGCCGCCGATGAGGGCGAACATGGCCGTTTCCATGCTCGGCATCTTCCACTTGAACTCACGGTTGATATTGGCCAGCACCGCCGCACCGAGGATGATGCCGATGGACATCATGCCAGGGGCATTGAGAAGCGGACTGGGCAACCCGTTCTCTAGGCCGAAGAAGATGTTGTTCATGTTCTCGAAACCAAGCTTGTTGAGTACCCAACCTCCCCACTGTGCTTCCTGGGTGGTGATGTACCAGTAACCCGGATCGAATACGGTCCCCTGGATGGAGATGCCCGTGGTGTGCCCCATGTCTTCCAGCATCTCACCGAAATTGAAGATCTCGTAGTACTCGCGCAGCGCGCCGGTAGACCACATCTGGAGACCGGCGAAGATACCGATACCGAGCCCCGCCAGGGCGGTGTTCTTGGATGTGGTAAACATGCTCCATATGCCGCGCATGTGATCACCGAAGCTCGGGCTCTCAATCTTGCTTCGGCGCATGTAGCCCTTGCGGTAGGCCACAATGTAGAGGAACACGAGAATGGCCAAGGTTGGCAGGATCGCGCCCAACAACGCGTTACCCACGAAGATGCCGAAGAAAGTGCCTTCGCGTCCCATCATCTCCGCCACAGTGCCGCCCTGCAGGTCCCAGATGTATCCGGCCATGAACTGGTCGAACCAGGTTGAGGTGATCTCCAGCTCCTCGGGCATGCCCTTTTCCAGGGCAGACTGGGTCCACGAATCAGGCACCAGACCACTGAACCACTCGCTGGAAACGAAGATCGCCTGGGAGAACGAGATACTTACCAGAACCAGCATCGAACCGATGTTACCCTCGCCACTCTTGTAGAGGGATGAGGAGGCGCAACCCCCGGTGAAGATGATGCCGAAGCCGAAGATGATTCCGCCGATAATGATATGCCACCCGAGCGGATGAGCATGGAAAGTACTGAAACCACCGAGCGTCACTGCCGCCGCCGTGAGCGAGTACAGGGCAACCGCAATCATTACGCCAACGGCCATACGGGGAACGCCGACAGCGAAGAGGTCACGCACGGCAGAAGCCATGCAGAACCGGCCGTACTGCAGCAACAACCCGTAGACGACCCCGAACCATACGTACACCAGCATGTACAGGAATCGGGTATCGATGGCCAATGCGATGGCCGAGGCCAGCGCCACAAGCGCGACGATCACCCCGGCATACATCCCGCCACGGTGTTTGACTGACACACCGCCCTTGGCTGAGATGCCAACATCACATACTTCTCTGCTGTTACTCATTACATCCCCCGGCTTTTTTGTTTAGGGTTGATGCTTGGCATGGACCCCTCCGATGGATCTCTAGATACCCTTGCGCACATAGACCTTCCAGCAGCCGTCGTCACGAATCGTCGCCAGGTGACTTCCGTATGCCGCCAGCATCATGGCGGGGATGGTTTCCACGGCGGTCGGGTTGTCGGATATCAACTCCACAACCTCACCCTCACGCACCAGGTTCAGTGCCTTGAGGGTCAGCAACTGGGGCTTGGGACAACCATCCCCGATGCAATCGACCGTCCGGGCAACTGTTACGACGCCCAGGCCGGGAATCTCTACTTCACGCGACTCATAGACTGCTGCATGCATGCTGGTTCGCTTCTTTGTGCGCTTCTTTGTGCGCTTCTTTTTGCCAAACCATTGAAAGACCATGGCAACTCCTCCCCCAATCCCTGGCAACGAAATCCGTGCTTCGCGGGATTGGCAACCCTGGTGTTTCCAGGGCATGACGAGCGCCAACCATCTAAATGCAGATTCCGTGCCATCAAAAAAAGACCCAGAAATACAGGATGTTAAGCATGTTCTCCGTGAACACACATAAATCATATTGCAATTCGGGCGCGTAAGACGGCAGATCATGGGTGATTTGCAATGCGCCCGGGCGGGATTGTCCGTCATGGGGCTAAGGAGGGGAAATACGGGACTGTGAGGAGGGATACGATACGGCGGCGAGGTCGCGCGACCGGGTACGTCACCCGCTAACAAGATGAGCCATGACAGAGCCAGGTAAAGCTATCAGTGGCGGAGAAGTCCCGCCGTCATGAGGGCTACGCCACCCAAGCCCAGCGCCCAACTCACCCAGGTAATGCCCAGCACACCCGGCAAACTGGCAAATGCGGCGAGCACTGCAGCGGAGATGAACAATGCGCCCCCCGCCAGCACCAGGGTCGTACGGCGGTTGGCGCGGCGAATCTCCTCGCGCATGGCCTCAAGACGCAACAACTCGGCTTGCTGCCAGTGCCCGGAGCGGCTTTGCACGGCCAGTGCCTCATGAAGCAGTTCCGGCATCTCAGGAAGTCTTTCCAGGATGCGTGGCAGATGCTTGCGCGCACCCCGGATCATGGCGCGCAGGCCCACCTGCTCGTCCATCCAGCGCTCGATAAAGGGCTTGGCGGTCTTCCAGAGATCAAGCTCCGGGTAGAGCTGGCGACCGAGACCTTCGATGTTGAGCAGGGTCTTTTGCAGCAACACCAGCTGGGGCTGGACCTGCATGTGAAAGCGCCGCGCTGTCTGGAACAGGCGCAGCAGCACGTGGCCGAAGGAGATGTCCTTGAGCGGGCGCTGAAAGATCGGCTCGCAGACACTGCGGATCGCCGACTCGAACTCGTCAACCCGGGTGTCCGCCGGCACCCAGCCGGATTCCACGTGCAGTTCCGCCACGCGCCGGTAATCCCGGTTGAAGAAGGCGTAGAAATTCTCGGCCAGATAGCGCTGGTCCGAGGGGGACAAGGTCCCCACGATGCCGAAGTCCACCGCCAGGTAGGTGGGATCCTCGGGGTGTTCGGCGTTGACGAAGATGTTGCCCGGGTGCATGTCGGCGTGGAAAAAATTGTGGCGAAACACCTGGGTGAAGAAGATCTCCACACCCCGCTCGGAGAGCCGCTTGAAGTCCACGTCTCGAGCGCGCAGGGCCGCCATGTCGGCCACCGGGATGCCCGAGATGCGTTCCATGACCATCACGTCCCGGCGGGTATGGTCCCAGTCCACCTCGGGGATGTAGAGCGCGCGGGAGCCTTCGAAGTTGCGCTTGAGCTGGGCGGCGTTGGCCGCCTCGCGCACCAGGTCCAGCTCGTCGATGATGGTCTTTTCGTATTCCTGCACCACCTCGATGGGACGCAGACGCCGACCCTCGGGCCAGTAACGCTCTGCCAGCTCCGCCAGGATATACATCAGCTCCAGGTCCCGGCGGATGACCCGCTGGATCTGGGGCCGCACCACCTTGACCACCACCTCGCGCCCATCCTGCAGCTGCGCGCCATGGACCTGGGCGATGGAGGCCGAGGCGATAGGCGTGTCGTCGAAGCGGGCGAACACCACGTCGATGGGCTGCTCCAGGGAGCGCTCGATGATGGCCCGGGCCTCGCTGACCGGGAAAGGCGGCACCCGGTCCTGCAGACGGGTCAGCTCGTCGGCGATATCGTCGGGCAACAGATCCCGCCGGGTGGAGAGCATCTGACCGAACTTGATGAAGATCGGGCCCAGGTCCTCCAGCGTGCGACGGATGCGCTCACCGCGCCCGGCACGCTTGCCCCGAAACCAGTTCCAGGGCGCGAGGTACATCAAAAAGCGCAGGGGCCGGAACAGGTGAATGGCAAACACCACCTCGTCCAGTCCGTGGCGAATCAGCACCCGGTTGATGGTGAACAGACGCCACAGCTGGGCCGGTGTGAGCAAGGGCAGGCCGCGGCTCACGCCGGATCATCCCTGAACCGTTGCTGCAATCGTGTGATGCGCGCCTCGAGGCGATCCACGTCCTCCCGCAAACGATCCACATCGTCCATGAATCCTTCCACTTCATCGTGACTGGGCAAGGCGCCGGACTCCTCCTGCAGGTATTCGCCCATGTCCCTGCGCAGACTGTCGGAGGCCCGGCGGGTCCAGCCGGTCACACCGCGAATGGCCTCGCCGATGCGGTGGGCGAGCAGATCTCCGGTCAGGCGCGACAGCCATTCCTCCCAGTCCAGCTCCACACCCCGCAACAGGTCCCGGAACTGCTGCCCCAGGCGGGCATCCCCTTCCAGGCGCACCCCTTCGGGCAACCGGGTGGTCTCGCCGGCCAGGCCCAGGCGGGCCAGGGCGATGGGCGATCCGCTGATGCGGGTGTCCGGCTCGGCGTCATAGGCCAGGCTCACCTGCATGCGATCGGCGCCGGGCACGAAGTACAGGGTCAGCTCCGGCAGGGTCAGGCGCAGGGCCACCACGCCGCCACCCAAAGCCGCGAGCCGGGCCCTGCTGTCCGGGTCCAGATCCAGGTAGGCGTTGAGCGCCCGTTCCAGGGCCGCGGTGCTGGCCGCCAGGGCGCTCATGTCCATATGGGGCTGCCCGTCGGCCATGTCAGAACCGGTAGCCCCGGTGCAGGGCCACGATGCCGCCGGTGAGGTTGAAGTAGTCGCAGCGTTCCAGTCCGGCCTGCTCCATCATGGCCTTGAGGGTCTCCTGGTCCGGGTGCATGCGAATGCTCTCGGCCAGGTATTGATAGCTGTCCGCGTCCCCGGCCACCAGCTTGCCCATGAAGGGCAGGGCCTTGAAGGAGTAGAGGTCGTAGACGGGCTTGAGACCCGGGACCACCGGATGAGAGAACTCCAGCACCAGCAGTTTGCCGCCGGGCTTTAACACCCGACGCATGGAAGCCAGCGCCTTGTCCTTGTCGGTGACGTTGCGCAGCCCAAAGGCGATGGTGATGAGATCGAAGTGCTCGTCGGGATAGGGCAGGCATTCCGCATTACCCTGCACATAGCGCAGGTTGTCCACCAGGCCCTCGTCGGTGAGACGGTCCCGTCCGGCGTTGAGCATGGAGGCATTGATGTCGCAGAGCACCACCTCGCCGGTGGGTCCGGTGAGTCGGGCAAAACGCGCGGCCAGGTCGCCGGTACCCCCGGCCAGGTCCAGCACCCGCTGCCCCGGGCGCACCGCCGCCATCTCGATGGTGTAACGCTTCCAGAGCCGGTGCACGCCCATGGACATCAGGTCGTTCATCAGGTCGTACTTGCCCGCCACCGAATGGAACACCTCGCCCACCCGACGCACCTTCTCGTCCTTGGGTACCTGCTTGAAACCGAAATGGGTGGTGTTCTCGTCAGTCATCGGGTCTGTCTCCGGGCCCAGGGCGGTGCAAGACTATCTGGGTTTACCACGAAGCACACGAAGATCACGAAGTATGAATAATCTTTAGTCGGGCCAAAGACCCGGTGAAACAGACAGGTGCTTCGTGCTCTTCGTTGTGCTTCGTGGTTATAAGCTGTTTCAGCCCTTGCGCTGGTGGCCCGCATCAGCCAGGCGCTTGAGGTATTTCTGCCACAGGGCGTCCTGATCCTCGCCGATGCGGTACAGGTAGTTCCAGTCGAAGATGCCCGTGTCGTGGCCATCGGAGAACACCAGCTTCACCGCGTAGTTGCCCACCGGTTCGATGGCGTCGATGTTCACGTCTTCCTTGCCCAGCTGCAGCACCTCCTGACCCGGGCCGTGACCGGTCACCTCGGCGGAGGGGGAATACACCCGCAGAAACTCGCAGGGCAGCTTGAAACGGGCGCCGTCTTCATAGACCAGCTCCAGCAACCGGCT
>SR_TP_S13solDRAFT_1000261_pt1 | contig 24048 bp, 27 predicted proteins | sample SodReaTP_S13sol_FD_11159 | JGI IMG/M metagenome (IMG submission 11159)
CGAGACTTAGTACAGGCGCTCGCGGCGAGCCACTTCCTTGGACACGCGCTTGGCCTGGCGCTTGACGGCGGCAGCGGCCTTGCGCTTGCGGATCTCGGTGGGCTTTTCGTAGAACTCGCGACGACGGACTTCGGTCAGCACACCGGCCTTTTCACAGGTGCGCTTGAAGCGGCGCAGGGCCACCTCGAAGGGTTCGTTTTCTTTGACGCGTACGTGAGGCATCAGATCATCCTGTCAGGGTTAGACGTTCAACGCCCCGGCTTCCGGGGACAGAGAATCGCGCATTATAAGGATTCATCCGGGAAATGCCAAAGTTTCCGTGTGCGCCGGGTGAGGGGCCGTCGTGCCCGGGATGAACAGGATTTTTCGGGGTTCACATGGCTATAATGATCGGCCGATCGCCTGCGGCGACTGGCTTGATGGGTGTCGCCCGGGTTTGATCGGGCCACCTTGCCCCGATTTGCTTGTCATCTTCTTGATTTGCTTCTGAATCCGGACCCCTGAATGCGCATCCTGGGTATCGAGACCTCCTGTGATGAGACCGGCGTGGCGGTGATCGATGCCGAGCGCGGGCTGCTGTCCCATGCCCTCTACAGCCAGGTGGCCCTGCACGCGGAATACGGCGGCGTCGTGCCGGAACTGGCCTCCCGGGACCATATCCGCAAGCTGCTGCCCCTGGTGCGCCAGGCCCTGGACGGGGCGGACACCGCCGCCTCGGATCTCACCGGCATCGCCTATACCTCGGGCCCCGGCCTGCTGGGCGCGCTGCTGGTGGGTGCCGGGGTGGCGCGCAGTCTCGCCTGGGCCTGGGGCCTGCCCGCCGTGGGCGTGCACCACATGGAGGGGCACCTGCTCGCGCCCCTGCTGGGCGATGAACCGCCCGAGTTTCCCTTCCTGGCCCTGCTGGTCTCCGGCGGGCATACCATGCTGGTGGACGTGCAGGGGGTGGGGCGTTACCGGATCCTGGGCGAGAGCCTGGACGATGCCGCCGGTGAGGCCTTCGACAAGACCGCCAAGCTGCTCGGCCTGGGCTACCCCGGCGGGCCGGCCCTGGCGGCCCTGGCGGAACGGGGTGATCCGGCGCGTTTCAGCTTTCCCCGCCCCATGACCGACCGCCCGGGCCTGGACTTCAGTTTCTCCGGGCTCAAGACCCGGGCCNTGACCACCCTGCGCGAGACGCGCACNGAGCAGGACCGGGCCGACGTGGCGCGGGCCTTCGAGGAGGCGGTGGTGGATACCCTGGTGATCAAGTGTCTGCGGGCGGTGCAGGAGACCGGGGCTGAGCGCCTGGTGGTGGCCGGTGGCGTGGGCGCCAACCGCCGCCTGCGGCAGCGGCTCAAGGAAGCGGTGGGCGCCGAGGGCGCCAGCGTGCACTACCCGCCATTCGAGTTCTGCACCGACAACGGCGCCATGATTGCCCTGGCGGGGTTGATGCGTTTCCAGGCGGGTGCGGGCGAGGACCTGACCATCCGGGCGCGCGCCCGGTGGAACCTGGAATCGAAGTCGGAAGTGTGAATTGGGAAGTGTGAAGTAAAGGGTTTCAGTTCCCAATTCACACTTCCGACTTGTTCTTAGTCTTGTTGCCGATCTTCGGTTCCTCGCCGCGCAGCAGGCGGCGGATGTTTGCCCGGTGGCGCCAGTAAATCAGCGCGGCGAGCAGCACGCCGGCGGCCACGTACCAGCGCTCGCCGGTGAGCAGATACATGTACACCGGCGTCAGGGTGGCGGCGGTCAGGGCGGACAGGGATGAGATCCGGCTGATGGCGGCCACGATCAGCCAGGTGGCCAGGGCGGCGAGCCCGACCCAGGCCTGGATGCCCAGGATCACGCCCAGCGCCGTGGCCACACCCTTGCCACCCCGGAAGCCGTGGTAGACGGGAAAGAGATGCCCCAGGAAGGCGGCCAGGGCCACGGCGGCGATCCAGACCGGTTCGAGCCCCAGTGCGTGGGCGACGAGCACCGGCACCAGCCCCTTGAGCAGATCCCCCAGCAGGGTGATGATGGCCGCCCCCTTGCGCCCGGTGCGCAGCACATTGGTGGCGCCGGGATTGCCGGAGCCCTGGCTGCGGGGGTCAGGCAGGCCGGCCAGGCGGCAGACCAGGATGGCGGTGGACACCGAGCCCAGCAGGTAGGCGCCGAGGACCAGGGCTGAGGCCAGCAACATGAGACAGATCCCTTAGAGAATTTGAATGATGTGGGTTGAAGCTGTGGACAACAGGACTGGGCATGATACCCGAGTTGGGCGGGGCGGCAATCCGTGAGCCGGGAATCTGCCGCGGGCATGCCGCCGACCCTGTTGTGCATCCATGGCTGGGGGCTCAATGGTTCGGTCTGGCAGGATCTGGCCGGCGCCCTGGCCGGGCGTGCCCGGGTGCTGGCCCCGGACCTGCCTGGGCATGGCGCCCGGGCCGGTGAAGGCCGTTTCGGCGGCCTCGAGGCCGTGGCGGACGAGCTGGCCGCCGGGCTGGACGCGCGTGTCTGTGTGGTGGGTTGGTCACTGGGCGGGCTGCTGGCCCTGAGCCTGGCGCGGCGTCATCCCGGCAAGGTGTCTTCCCTGGTGCTGCTGGCCGCCACCCCCCGTTTCGTGCGCGCCCCCGACTGGCCCCACGCCATGGATCCCGGGGTGCTGGCGGACTTCGCCCGGGACCTGGCGGGCGACTTTTCGTCCACCCTGTCCCGGTTTCTTGCCCTGCAGTTTCTCGGCGCGCCCGGTCGCGGCGAGGCCCTGCGCACCCTGAAGGCCCGTTGCCTGGCCATGCCGCCCGCGCCGGGGGGGCTGGCGGAAGGGCTCGAGATCCTGCGGGGCACGGATCTGCGTGCCGAACTCGCCGGCCTTACGGCGCCGGTACATGGCCTGTTCGGCGATCTGGATACCCTGGTACCGGTGGCCGTGGTCCCGGACCTGCAGCGGCTGCGGCCGGACATGTCGGTGCATGTGCTGCGCGGGGCGGGGCATGCACCCCTGCTGACCCATGTGCAGGAGGTGGCGGATCGCCTGCTGGAGTGGTGCGATGGCGCTTGACGAACCCTACCGCCTCGACAAGCGCCGGGTGCGGGCCACCTTCGAGCGGGCAGCCAGCGNGTATGATCGCACGGCCGTGCTGCAGCACGAGGTCTGTGACCGCCTGCTGGAACGCCTGGACCTGGTGAGGCTGTCCCCCNCCNGGGTTCTGGACATCGGCACGGGCACAGGGCGCGCTGCCCGGGGCCTGCGCAGCCACTACAAGCGGTCTCTGGTGTGCGGGCTGGATCTGTCCGAGGCTATGCTCCACCAGGCGCGCCGCGCTGCCGGCTGGTGGCGCCGCCCCGTGTGGGTGGCCGGCGACGCGGAGCGCCTGCCCTTCGCCGAGGGGATCTTCGACCTGGTCGTGTCCAGTCTCGCGCTGCAATGGTGCGATGACCTGGACCGCACCTTCGCCGGCGTGCGGCGTGTGCTCGCCCCGGCGGGCTGTTCCAGTTCAGCACCTTCGGTCCCGACACCCTGCGGGAGCTGCGCGAGGCCTGGCGCCGGGTGGACCCCGAGGGTACCCACGTCAATCGTTTCCTGGACATGCATGACATCGGCGACGCCCTGGTGCGTGCCGGGTTCGCGGACCCGGTGATGGACATGGAAATGATGACGGTCACCTACGCCGAACTGGGCCAGCTGATGCATGACCTGCGCGCCATCGGCGCCAGCAACGCCAATGCCGGCCGGCCTAGGGGGCTCACGCCCCGTTCCCGGCTGCAGGCGCTGGAAGCCGCCTACGAGGTCTTCCGCCGGGACGACGGCAGTCTGCCGGCCAGCTACGAGGTCATCTACGGCCACGCCTGGGCGCCGAATGTCCCTGTGGCGGGGCCTGCCGGCCGCCCCGAGCGCTTCATTCCCATCAAGCCCGAATCCTGATCGGGCGGCGGGGCGGACTGCCGCCCCGTTTTTCCTGTGAGCAAACCTCGCTCTGTCCCTCTGTGGTCAGGCAATCACGGCCTGTGCCAGCGCTGATTTCTTCAATTTCTATCCGTTATTGGGATGTCATCCCTGAAAAAAAACAAATAGGTGCTATAAGAATTAAATTGGTTTCTAAGGGCTGGAAGCCTTGGAAAATAAGAAAAAGGGCTGGTCTCGAGGTTTTTCATTATAAGCAGCATTAAAAATATTGATTTTAATGCCGCCCGGATAACCTCTAGATTCCCGAAACATAAGAATTATAAAAGGGCTGCTGTACGCGAGGCTCATGATCTGATGCGAGTCGTCACTCCTGAAAGCGAAGCCAGCGAACGTCGTTTCGTGATTCGCCCCAATCGCTCCCTGAGTCTGGGTGGCAATCTCCTGTTCATCGCCGTGGTGGCGCTGGCACTCGGGATCATTGCGGCGGTGTTCGTCAGCGCCGGCTACTGGGTGGTCGCGCCGTTTGCGGGTCTGGAACTCCTGGTGATCATCCTGGCGGTGCTGAGTCTGTACCGGCGCGGACTGATCACGGAAATCATCGATATCACGGCCCGGGCGGTCACCGTGTCGGTGGTCGGCAGGCGCTTTGAGCGTTCCACGCGCCTGCCGCGGGAGGATTCCAGGGTGGTGCTCAGGCCCCCGCCCTGGCGAGGGCATCCCAGTCGGCTGTTCCTGGCGGCCCGCGATGTCTGGGTCGAGGTGGGCAGTTGCCTGCGTGAAGACGAGCGGCGCGGACTGGCAAGCGCCCTGCGCTCCGCCATCTACGGGCCTGTGGTCGTCAGATGAAGTATCGAGCGGCCGCGCCTAGTGCGGTCGGTCGGGTGTTGATGGAAATGGGGGAGTCCTTCGTGGGGTGGACGCCGGGGTCATCCGGAGCCGCTGCGAGCACGAAGACCAGCCTTGAATAATAACTAAGCAGGACGAGGAGCCTCATGTTGGCCACCAAGCGATCACGATCCAGATCCCTTCTTGCCGCTGCCCTGGCGGTCACCGGTTTCGGTGCCACTGCGGCCGCAGACGAGGTGCAGCGTTGGGGAATCAACTTCCCCCCGCCGGCTTCCACCACGGCGCAGGAGATCTATGACATTCACATGCTCACCATGGGCATCGCCACGATCTTGCTGGTGATCATCTTCGCCGTGGTGATCTACTCCCTGATCGTTCACCGCAAGTCCCGGGGCTATCCCGCCGACCAGCGTTTCCATGAAACCTGGTTCGGTCGCTGGTCCTGGGTGTTCGTGCCCGTGATGGTGCTCGGGGTGGACCTGACCATTGCCGGCGCGGCCCAGAAGACCCTCGAGCGGGTCTGGGTGGTGCCCCAGGATCAGCCGCTCCTGGATGTGAAGGTGATCGGTCACCAGTGGTACTGGGAGTTCGTCTACCTGGATCACGACGTGAAGATCGAGAGCCGCTACGTGCCCAAGGAGGAGGCGGGCATCCACTACCTGCGTGAAGTGGATAACCGGCTGGTGCTGCCGACCCACCAGCGGGTGCGTTTCCTGCACACCGCCAGTGACGTGCTGCACGCCTTCTGGGTCCCCGAGCTGGCCGTGAAGAAGGACGCCATTCCGGGCTATGTCACCGAGACCTGGGTGAACCTCACCCGTGAAGGCGTGTTCCGCGGCCAGTGCGCCGAGCTGTGCGGCACCTGGCATGCGCGCATGCCCATCGTGGTGGAGAGCGTCTCCCAGGAACGTTTCGACGCCTGGATCGAGGAACAGAAGCAGGTCAAGCTGGCTGCACTGGCCGAGGCGACCGCCGAGCGCGAATGGGGCAAGGACGAGTTGATGGCCCGAGGGGAGCGGCTCTACAACACCATGTGTGCCGCCTGCCATCAGGCGGATGGTTCCGGCATGCCGCCGGCCTTCCCGGCCATCCGGGGCAGTGCCGTGGCGACGGGTCCCATCCCCCGCCACATGGAGGTCGTCCTCAAGGGTGTCCCGGGCACCGCCATGGCAGCCTGGAATTCCCTGAACGATCTGGAGATCGCATCCATCATCACCTACCAGCGCAATGCCTGGGGTAACGATACCGGTGATGTGGTCCAGCCCTCCGACGTGAATGCCGCGCGCTGATTGAGTCTGCTAGGAGAATAAAGACATGACGACCGCCACACATGCCCACGCCGATCACGAGCATCACGGCCCGCCGAGCGGCCTGAAGCGCTGGCTGTTCTCTACCAACCACAAGGACATCGGGACCATGTACCTGGTGTTCGCCCTGATCATGCTGTTCCTGGGCGGCGCCAGTGCCATGGTGATCCGTGCCGAGCTGTTCATGCCGGGTCTGCAGCTGGTGCAGCCCGACCTGTACAACAACCTGGTCACCAACCACGCCCTGATCATGATCTTCGGCGCAGTGATGCCGGCGGCTGCGGGTCTGGCCAACTGGATGATCCCCCTCATGATCGGCGCGCCGGACATGGCCCTGCCGCGCATGAACAACCTGAGTTTCTGGATCCTCCCCGCGGCGGCCCTGATGCTGATCCTGTCGTTCATCGTGCCGTTCTTCCCCGGCGGCGGCACCCAGATCAACACCGGCTGGACGCTGTACCCACCCCTGTCACTGCAGGTGGGCATGTCCATGGACTTCCTCATCTTCGCCATCCACCTGCTGGGTGTGTCGTCGGTGCTGGCGTCCATCAACATCATCGTCACCATCTTCAACATGCGCGCCCCGGGCCTGCGCATGATCCAGCTGCCCATCTTTGTGTGGGCCTGGCTGGTCACCGCCTTCCTGCTGATCCTGGTGGTGCCCGTGCTGGCGGCCGGCGTGACCATGCTGCTGTTCGATCGTCACTTCGGCACCAGCTTCTTCATCGCGGCCGGCGGTGGTGACCCGGTGCTGTTCCAGCACCTGTTCTGGTTCTTCGGTCATCCCGAGGTGTATATCCTGATCCTGCCCTCCCTGGGTGTGCTGGCCTCTATCCTGCCCACCTTCTCCCGCAAGCCGCTGTTCGGCCATCACTCGCTGATCGGTGCGATGATCGCCATTGCGGCCCTGGGCATGATCGTCTGGGCGCATCACCAGTACACCGTCGGCATGTCCCTGGCCGCCGTGCAGTACTTCATGATCATGACCATCCTGATCTCGATCCCGGTGGGTCTGATCATCTTTAACTACATGATGACCATGTGGCGGGGCGCCATGACCTTCGAGACGCCCATGCTGTTCGCGATCGCCATCATCCTGATGTTCTCCTTCGGAGGACTGACGGGCGTGATGCTCGCGGTGGTCCCCGCCGACATGCAGTACCACGACTCCATGTTCGTGGTGGCGCACTTCCACTACGTACTGCTGCCGGGTGCCGTCTGGGGCCTGTTTGCCGGCGTGTTCTACTGGCTGCCCAAGTGGACCGGGCACATGTATGACGAAAAGCTGGCCAAGACCTTCTTCTGGCTGCACGTGGTGAGCTTCAACATCACCTTCTTCCCGCAGCACTTCATCGGCCTGGCGGGTATGCCGCGGCGCATCGTGGACTACAACGTGATGTTCACGGAGTTCAACATGATCTCGTCCGTGGGTGCCTTCTTCTTCGGCATCAGCCATCTGTTGTTCCTGTACATCATCATCAAGGCGGTGCGGGGCGGCGAGAAGGCCAAGGCCCGGTCCTGGGAGAACGCCCAGGGTCTGGAATGGGAAGTGGAGTCTCCGCCGCCCCATCACACCTGGACCACGCCGCCGACCATCAAGACGGCCTGACCCTGACAGCGAAGGCGGCGCTGCCGCCTTCGCCCTGAGAAAGAGAGGCAAACCATGATGAGCAGACCCGAGTACCCGCCTGAGCTCAGACGCAAGAACGTCAAGCTTGCCCTGTGGGTGCTGGTGATCGTGATCCTGATGTTCATCACGGCGGTGCCCTTCTGGGTCGGGCTCTTTGAACTGGCCACGGGACTGAGGTGAGAGGTATGGAAAGGGATCCGGATGTGCGCAAGGGCAGCGGCCGCATGGTGCTCTGGCTGGGCGCCTTGACCATCGGGATGTTCGGCTTCGGTTTTGCCCTGGTGCCCCTGTACAACCTGTATTGCCAGGTGGTCGGCATCCAGTCCGCCGATCAGCAGAGGGCGCTCAACGTGCAGGCCAGGGTCGACCCGCTGGGCGAGGTGCAGGACCGCTGGGTGACGGTGCGTTTCGATACCACCGTGCATCCGAGCCTGCCCTGGGCCCTGGAGTCGAACGAGCGCAGCCTGCGTGTGAGGCCGGGCGAGATGCACGAGGTGATGTTCGTGGCCAGCAATCGCTCCTCGGCCAAGGTCACGGGCCAGGCGCTGCCCACGGTCATCCCGTGGCAGGCCAATGACTTCTTCAACAAGACGGAATGTTTCTGCTTCGTGAAGCAGACCCTCGACGGCGGGGAGAGAAGGGAGATGCCATTGCGTTTCGTGGTGTCGCCGGCATTGCCTGACGGGGTGACCTCGCTGACCCTGTCCTACAACTTCATGCACCTGGATGGTTGAGTGGCGGCGAGTTCCGTTCACTTCGGGCTAAGGCATTTCAATATAAAAACATTACAAATGAGGTAGAGCATGGCCAGCGCACAGCACGGACAAGACCACTACTACGTACCCGAGTCCAGCCCATGGCCGATCGTCGCGATGATCTCGGCCCTGCTCATGGTCTTCGGCCTCGCGCTGTGGATCAACGCGGTCGGTCTCGGTGCCTGGATCTTTTTCGCCGGCTTCATCCTGCTGGCCGTGATGTTCTACGGCTGGTTCAGCGACGTGGTGAGGGAGAACCTGTCCAATGTCTACAATGCACAGGTCAGCCGATCATTCCGCCAGGGTATGTTCTGGTTCATCGCCTCGGAAGTATTCTTCTTCCTGAGCTTCTTCGGCGCCCTGTTCTATCTGCGTACCATCGCCTTGCCCTGGCTGGGTGGCGAGGGCTATCTGGCCATGACGCACCAGCTGCTTTACAGCGGCTTCGAGGCGGTCTGGCCCAGCGCGGGGCCGCAACCCACAGCCGGTGAGTTCGAGGCCATGGGCGCCTGGGGTATCCCGGCACTCAACACCGCGATCCTGCTGTCTTCCGGCGCCACCCTGACCTGGGCCCACTGGGCGCTGAAGAAGAACGACCAGAAGCAACTGATATGGGGCCTGATCGCGACGGTCGTGCTGGGCTTCATCTTCGTCGGTTTCCAGGCCTACGAGTACATCCATGCCTACCGCGACCTGAACCTCACCCTGGAGCAGGGCATCTACGGATCCACCTTCTTCATGCTCACGGGCTTCCACGGTTTCCACGTGATCGTCGGCGCCATCATGCTGCTGGCGGTGCTGGGTCGTGCCATCAAGGGACACTTCTCGCCCCATAACCACTTCGCCTTCGAGGCGGCGGCCTGGTACTGGCACTTCGTGGACGTGGTGTGGCTGGCGCTGTTCGTGTTCGTCTACTGGCTGTAAGCACTCGGGATGGCCAATGGACTCAACCATTGGCCATCCCGAGTGTGCAGGTGGGGCGGGTTTATCGGAGCCCGGTGGGCTGGAGGAGTCCCGTGGCATAGCCCAGCAGCAGCAGGGCAAACAGGACGAGGGACAGTCCGATGCGCCAGGTCAGCGCACGCACGACACGGGTCTTGTCTCGCTCCCCGCCATCCTTGGCCAGGTAATACATACCCTGGAACAGGGAAAACACGATGAAGGCCAGGAAGAGTACGACGACAATTTTCATGATCATGGCCCTTGGCGGCAGCGAGTCATCCACTTGATTCAGGCAACTATAGCAATTCCATGACAGCGGGTAAGTATGAATTCCGGATCCGCCCGCTACCGACACTCATCATGCTGATACTGGTCACGTTGTTTTCGAGCCTCGGTGCCTGGCAGTTGGAGCGCGCTGAATACAAGCGTGAGCTCGCGCGCACCATGGATGAGCGCAACGCACTTCCGCCCGTCAGTCTCGTGAATGCTCAGGTCGATCCCGAGGAACTGCGTTATCGCCATGCACAGGCCTTGGGGGTTTTTGATGCGGACAGCCAGTTTTTCATTGAAAACCGCAGGCACGGCAGCCGCACCGGTTTCCATGTGATCACGCCGCTGCGGCTCGCAGACAGCGATGCGCTGCTGCTGGTCAATCGGGGCTGGGTCGAGGCCCCGCCCGGAGGCGGTCTTCCCGAGGCGCCAGTGCCGGAGGGCGAAGTGTCGGTCACGGGCATGGTCTATGAGCCTTCGCCTCCTGCGATCACCCTGCACGCCGGACCGCAAGCCGCCAGGGACTGGGGCAGCCGCTGGCCCTACATGACCGTGGAGTTGTTCCGTGCCACGGTGGATTCGCCGGTCGTCCCCATGCTGCTGCTTCTGGATCGAGGAGCGCCCCATGGTTATGTCCGTGATTGGCCCCGCGAAGAGCCCAAGGTGGGCATGCATATCGGTTACGCGATCCAGTGGTTTGCCTTCGCCCTGATCGTGATTGTCATCTATCTGCGCCTGAGTCTGAGCGCCAAAGCCGTGATGAGGGAGGCTCAATGAATGCAGTGCAGGCCGATCAGGCCTCTGTGACGCAGACCCCGGGGTGGCGCAGGATGATGCCCTTGTGGATCCTGCTGGTCCTCTTTTCACTGCCAGTGATGGCGGCGTGGTGGTTCTATCTCAACCCCGACCAGCTACCCACGGGGCGGAAGAACCTGGGTGAGCTGATCGAGCCGGTAGTGGCCCTCGACGAACGCTTCGCCTTGCGCCAGGCCGGTGGCGCGGCCTTCGATCCCGCCCAACTGCATGGCAAGTGGACCCTGGTCACCCTCAGCCCCACGGGATGCGCAGACGCCTGCCGCGGCAAGATGGTGGACATGCGTCAGATTCGTCTCGCCGTAGGGGAGGGGCGTTACGTGGTGGAGCGCCTGCTCATCGTGCCCCAGGGGGTGTCGGTGGATGCGATTGCGGAAGAATTCCCGGGAATGCATGTGGCGCTGATCGGCCCCGAGGCATTGCAGTCCCTGCAGGCGCAGCTGCCAGGTCCGGATTCCGCGGACAGTCGCATGCTCATCATGGACCCCATGGGCAACCTGATGATGACGTACGCCGGGGACGCCCCGGCGAAACACGTCCTCAGGGACATGGAATTTCTTCTCAAGGCATCAAGAAACTGGGTAAAGGGAGCTGGTTATGGCCATCGCTGATCTGACGCTGTCCAAGTCCCACGCAGGGTCGTGGCGCCGCTACTACGAGCTGGGCAAACCCAAGGTGGTCGCGCTCATCCTGTTCACCGCCCTGGTGGGGATGCTGCTGTCGGTGCCCGGCATGGTGCCCTGGCACACCATGCTGTTTGCTGCTTGGCATCGGGCTGGCCGCGGCCTCGGGCGCGGCCCTCAATCACGTCATCGACCGGCGCATCGATGCGGTGATGGACAGGACCCGCAACCGCCCGCTGCCCACCGGACAGCTGGAGACCCAGAAGGCCCTGGTCTTTGCCATTGCCATGGGCGTGGTGGCCATGGGGATCCTGGTGCTCGCCGTCAACGTGCTGACCGCGGTGCTGACCTTCTTTGCGCTGATCGGCTACGCGGTGATCTACACCGTCTTCCTCAAGCGTACCACGCCCCAGAACATCGTCTGGGGTGGTCTGGCGGGTGCGTTGCCGCCCCTGCTGGGCTGGGTCGCGGTCACCGGCCAGATCACGGTGGAGCCGCTGCTGCTGGTGCTGCTCATCTTCGTCTGGACGCCACCCCATTTCTGGGCCCTGGCCATTCGACGTCGGGAAGACTATGCCCGGGCCGGCATCCCCATGCTGCCGGTCACCCATGGTGTGGCGTTCACCAAGCTCCAGGTGCTGCTCTACACCCTGATGCTGCTGACCGTGTCACTGGTGCCCTTCATCATTCACATGACCGGCCTGATCTATCTGGTCGGTGCCCTGGCGCTGGGTATCGGTTTCGTATTCCATGCCTACCGCCTGTGGCGCAGTCCCGATGACCGCTACGCCATGCCCACCTTCGGCTACTCGATTTTCTACCTGACCGCCATGTTCGCCCTGCTGCTGGTGGATCACTACGTGCGCATGATGATGGCCTGATGACAGGGCGGCGCATCCGATGCGCCGCTCTTTTTTTGCGGCTTCAGGGCCGCTCGCGTCCCAGGAAGGATCGGGCAATCACCAGCACGAACAGGATGCCGCCGATCACGGCGAGCAGGCCGCCCAGCCCCATGATGCCCATGAAGAAGTGGGTCAGTCCGTCCAGGCCCTGCTCGCTGCCGGCGGTCTTGCGCTCGATGCCCATCATCCCGGACACCGCCAGCCCGCCGATGTGCAGCAGTTGTCCGGTGGCGTAGATCACCGGCTGGATGCGGGCCATGCGCCCGGTGGCGGGTGCCCAGCCCAGGCGGGGCAGGAGCAGATAGGAGAGGCCCATGAGGGCCAGGGTCACGCCGACGATGGAGCCATGGTAGTGGGCGGTGATCACGGTGTTCACGTCACCGATCATCACCCCCAGCAGCCCACCTACCGCGAACAGCAGCAGGGAGGCGAACAGGGCGCGGTAGGGGGCGGTCATGGCCGGATCCCGGAAGGCGCGCCCGGTGCTCAGGCCGAACAGGATCAGGAGCCCGATGGGCACGGCGGCCAGGCTGTTGCCGTACTGCATCAGGGCGGTGAAGCCATTGCGAAACTCCGCTGAGGCGATCGGGTAGGCCAGGTGGATCAGCGGCGCGGCCAGCAGCGGCAGCACGCCAAGTGCCAGGACGAGGCTGAGCCAGCGGTCCGCCAGCGGGATGCGGATGCCGGCCTGGCGGGCGATCCAGATCCAGGCCACCAGCATGACCTGGGTGTAGGCGAACTGCAGGATATGGCCGCCGCCCCAGAACAGCAGTTCGAAATAGGCCTCGCTCTGGCCGCGCCCCGGCAGGTCGGCCAGGGAAAGCCCGCTCCAGATCAGCGAGCCGACGCTGGCCAGGGTGGCCAGGCCGGCGGTGTAGATGCCGATGTGCAGCGGGTCCGGCCAGAGTCGCGCGGGGTGGTGGCGCAGGCCGTAGCTCAGGACCTGCAGCACGATGCCGATGCCGAACAGCAGCAGGGCGGCATGGAACACCGGGTGACGCAACACCGGCACGTAGTTGTTGAGGGAAGGATCACCGGCACCCAGGAAGGGCGAGGCGGCCAGCAGCGCCGCACCGCCGGCGGCGAGGGCCAGGCTCAGCCAGCGCAGGGGCATCAGTCCGGGCCGGGCATGCAGGCTCCAGAGCATGCCGGCAAAGGCCAGAAACCAGATCAGGACCGACTGGTCCACGTGCACCACCAGGGCGGTGCGGAAAAAATCCTGGGTGGGAAACAGGGCTGACGTGCCGGGCGCCCGGGCCAGCACCAGCAGGATGGCAAAGATGCCGGCCACGCCGAGGGCACATACCCCGAGGCCGAGCCAAGCGGCGGCCAGGCGGCGGCTGGCGGGCAGAGGTTGCGGTCCGTACTGTGAATCCTGCGCTGTCATGTTTTCTGGCCCTTTTTATGTTTCAACTTCCCTGGAGACAGCGCTATTTTACACGGGCAGCTCGTCCGCCGGCGGCGAACGGCAGTAGTGCTGGCCGGGTTTTTTGCAGTTTTCTGACGTGTAACGATGTTTCATCTCATGGGTAGCCAATGACCGCCGAGCGACTGTTCCGTCAATCCCTGCGCATCTCCCTCGTATTGACCCTCATCGTGATCGTGCTCGGTGCCTGGGTGCGGCTCTCCGATGCGGGGCTTGGCTGTCCAGACTGGCCCGGATGCTATGGCCGCCTGCTGGCGCCTACCCAGGCGCCGCATATCGAGCGTGCCAACGAGGTCTTCCCTGAGCGTCCCGTGGAGGTGGCCAAGGCCTGGAAGGAGATGGTGCACCGCTACGCCGCGGGGATGCTGGGTTTGCTGGTGCTGTTCATGGCCGTGCTGGCCTGGCGCGGCCGGCGTCGGCCTGGCCAGCCGGTGGTCCTGCCCTTCGTGCTGCTGGGCGTGGTGATCTTCCAGGCCGCCCTGGGCATGTGGACCGTGACCCTGCAACTCAAGCCGGCCATCGTGACCGCGCACCTGCTGGGTGGATTCACCACGCTTGCGCTGCTGTGGTGGATGGTGCTGTCCACCCGCCGCGCCGGACCGCCCGAAGGCGCGGCGCCGCGTGCGGCTGGCCCCCTGGTACTGGTGGCCCTGGCGGTGCTGGTGGTGCAGATCACCCTGGGCGGCTGGGTCAGCACCAACTACGCGGCCCTGGCCTGCCCGGATTTTCCCAAGTGCCAGATGCAGTGGTGGCCGGAAAACACCGATTTCAGTGAGGGATTCGTCCTGTGGCGCGGCACCGGGGTCGACTACGAGTTCGGCGTGTTGGACGGGCCGGCGCGGACCGCCATCCACCTGACCCACCGCATCGGCGCATTGACCACGCTGCTGGTGCTCGGCGGCCTCGGTCTCTGGCTGCTGGCCCGGGCGCGGGGTGCCGTACGCGCGGTGGCCGGGGCGGTGCTGGTGTTGCTGGTCGCCCAGCTCAGTCTCGGCATTTCCAACATCGTCTTCTACCTGCCGCTCCCGGTGGCAGTGGCCCATAACGCGGGCGCCGCTTTGCTGCTACTCTCAGTCCTGGCGCTGATTTACGTGCTGCGTTCACCGCGGGTCCGCACGGCCGCGTCATAGATAAGGTTATTCCTTCTATTTGTCATGTTAATGGCCTGAGTCCGGGTGAGTTTTTGATATCCGAGCAGGGCGCTCCGGTTAAGTTTCCACTCCCGGAGAATTGCTGTATTCTCCACGCCCTGATTTCAGCCCCAGAAGTTGAAACCCCTATCAGGGTAGGTGAGAGATATGGCCCATTCCACGACCATGGCTGGCGCACACGCCGCTACAGGCGTTGCCTCAGCCGAGCAGTACAACTACGAAATCATCAAGAAATTCGCCATCATGGCCCTGATCTGGGGCGTGCTGGGCATGAGTGTAGGCACCTACATCGCCGCCCAGCTGGCGTTTCCCTTCCTGAATTTCGACATCGCCGAGATCAGCTTCGGGCGCTTCCGTCCGGTGCACACCACCCTGGTGATCTTCGGCTTCGGTGGTAATGCCCTGTTCGCCACCTCCTACTACGTGGTGCAGCGCACCTGTCAGGCCCGCCTCTACAGCGACTCCCTGGCCACCTTCACCTTCTGGGGCTGGAACATCTCCATCGCCCTGGGCGTGGTGACCTACATGCTGGGCTACACCCAGGGTCGTGAGTACGCCGAGTTCGTCTGGCCCATCGACATCCTAATCGCCGTCACCTGGGTGGTCTACTTCTGGGTGTTCCTGCAGACCCTGCTGCGCCGTTCCCAGCCGCACATCTACGTGGCCAACTGGTTCTACATGGCCTTCATCCTGGCCACCGCCCTGCTGCACATCTTCAACAACCTGCAGGTGCCCGTGAGCCTGTTCAGCCTGGAGTCCTACTCGCTGTTCTCCGGTGTGCAGGACGCCATGACCCAGTGGTGGTACGGCCACAACGCGGTAGGCTTCTTCCTGACCGCGGCCTTCCTGGGCATGATGTACTACTTCGTGCCNAAGCAGGCGGGCCGTCCGATCTACTCCTACCGGCTGTCCATCATTCACTTCTGGGCGCTGGTNTTCCTGTACATGTGGGTGGGCGCCCATCACCTGCACTGGACCGCGCTGCCCGACTGGGTCTCCACCCTGGCGGCCACCTTCTCCATCCTGCTGCTGCTGCCCTCCTGGGGCGGCATGATCAACGGCATCATGACCCTGTCCGGCGCCTGGGATAAGCTGCGCACCGACCCGATCATGCTGTTCCTGATCACCGCGCTGTCCTTCTACGGCATGTCCACCTTCGAGGGTCCGATGATGTCCCTGAAGAGCGTCAATGCCCTGTCCCACTACACCGACTGGACCGTGGGCCACGTGCATTCCGGCGCCCTGGGCTGGGTGGCCATGATCTCCTTCGGCTCCCTGTACCACCTGATCCCGCGCCTGTGGAACACCAAGCTGTACAGCCTGAAGCTGGTGTACGTGCACTTCTTCCTGGCCACCATCGGCATCGTGCTCTACATCACCGCCATGTGGGTGGCCGGTATCGGCCAGGGCCTGATGCTGCGCGCCTTCGACGAGTACGGCAACCTGGCCTACACCTTCGTCGAGTCCGTGGTGTTCCTGCACAAGCCCTACGTGGTGCGCATGATCGGAGGCATGTTCTTCGTCAGCGGCATCGTGATCATGGCCTACAACATCTACATGACCGTCACCGCCGCCCGCCGTGAAGCGGCCCGTGCGGAAGCGAAGATCGCCGCCAAGATGGCCGGCGCCTCTTCCTGATCCGGCATTGAAGGAGTTTGACGACAATGAAGCATGAAACCGTTGAAACCAATGCCGGCCTGCTGATCATCCTGACGCTGGCGGTGATCAGCGTGGGTGGACTGGTGGAGATCGTGCCGCTGTTCTACATCAACGACACCATCGAGGATGTGGAAGGCGTGCGTCCCTACACCCCGCTGGAACAGCGTGGCCGTGACATCTACGTGCGTGAAGGCTGCTACACCTGCCACTCGCAGATGATCCGCCCGTTCCGCGATGAGATGCTGCGCTACGGCCACTACTCACTGGCGGCCGAGTCCCAGTTCGACCACCCCTTCCAGTGGGGTTCCAAGCGCACCGGACCGGACCTGGCCCGCGTGGGCGGCAAGTACTCCAACGAGTGGCAGGTGCAGCACCTGATCGATCCGCGCTCCGTGGTGCCCGAGTCCATCATGCCCGGCTACCCCTGGCTGATCGAGAACGATCTCAAGTACTCCGACATCCAGGCCCGTCTGCGCGCCCTGCGCCGGGTGGGCGTGCCGTACTCCCTCAACGACGAGGAGTACCAGGCCAACGTGGAACGCTTCGGCGAGGAGGCAGCCCGCTGGCTGGACATCAACCGCGCCGAGGAAAACCTGGTCGCCCAGGCCCGGGCGGGTAACTACGACGGCAACCCCTCCCGCATCACGGAGATGGATGCCCTGGTGGCCTACCTGCAGGTGCTTGGCACCATGGTGGACTTCACCCAGTACGATGACGGTTACTTCGTCCAATTCCGCTGATCCGCAGGCGCGCGACACGTCGCGCGCCCGATCGGCCTAGAGGTAAAGAACGTTGCTGGACTTGTGGTATTGGTTTACCGATATGAGCAACAGCAAGGTGGTCGCCCTGCTGCTGTTCTTCAGTCTGTACATCGGCATCCTGATCTACCTGTTCGGCAGCAAGAAGCGATCCAAACGCCTTGAGTCCTATCGTCTCATGCCATTGGACGATGACGACGAACCGGCGAACAGCGATAACGGGAAAAAGCGATGAGCAAGCCGACCGAGAAGAAAGGCGCAGTCCAGACCACGGGTCATGCCTGGGACGGTGATCTGCAGGAATACAACAATCCGCTGCCGCGCTGGTGGCTGTGGGGCTTCTACGCCACCGTGGTGTTCGCCGTGGTGTACTGGCTCATGTATCCGGCCTGGCCCGTGGGCAACACCTTCACCAAGGGCTTCAACACCATCACCTTCGAGGTGGATGGCGAGGAGCGCACGACCCACTGGAACACCCGCGCCCTGCTGGTCCGCGACATGCAGTCCAGTCCTTCCGCCGTGCGTCAGCGTGAGTTCCTGGAGCAGATCGCTGCCGCCAGCTACGAGGAGATCCTCACCGACGCCGACAAGATCTCCTTCGTGCGCTCCTACGCCCACGGCATCTTCGGCGACTTCTGTGCCGCCTGCCACCAGGTGGGTGGCGCCGGTATCGTGGGTCTGTATCCCAACCTGGCCAACGACGACTGGCTGTGGGGCGGCACCGTGGAGCGCATCGAGGAGACCCTGATTAAGGGCCGCCTCGGTTACATGCCCTCCTACCGCGAGACCCTGAGCGCCGATCAGATGAACGACGTGGCCGTCTATGTGCTGTCCATCGCCGGCTACGAGGGCGGTGATGCCGATGCCATCGGCCGTGGCGATCGCATTTTCCACGGCGCCGAGGGTGGCTGCTTCCAGTGCCACAACGTCGGTGGTGTGGGCCGCACCTCCCAGGGCGCCCCCAACCTGACCAACAACATCTGGCAGATCATCGACGTGCCCAACGCGGCCGATCATGACGCCCGCGTGGAACTGGTCAAGAGCGTGCTGCGCAATGGCATTCAGCGCCAGATGCCGGCCTTCGCCGACCGTCTCTCGCCCATCGAGATCAAGGTCCTGACGGCCTACGTGCATCAGCTGGGCGGCGGTCAGTAAAACTCGTTCAAAGACATGATGTCTGAATACCCGGGGCCGGCTGGCCGGCCCCGGGTTTTTGCGCCTCTGTAAAGCGCATGTGGCAATCCTATGAGTGACGCTCGCGAGCACGACTACCAGGCCCGAATCGCCATCTACCCGCGGTCGGTGAAGGGTCGCTTCCGCACGCTCAAATGGGGCATCCTGGCACTCGCGTACGCGGTCTACTTCCTGCTCCCCTGGATGCGCTGGCACCGGGACTACGGCGCCGCCCAGGCGGTACTGTTCGACATCCCCGGCCGCCGCTTCTACCTCTTCGACCTGATCGTCTATCCCCAGGACATCTTCTGGCTGGCGGGTTTCCTGATGATCGCCGCCATGCTGCTGTTCCTGGTCACGGGCCTGGCGGGACGGGTGTTCTGCGGGTATTTCTGTTTCCAGACCCTGTGGACCGATGTCTACATGCTGTTCGAGCGGCTGGTGCAGGGCGAGCGCCCGGCGCGCATCCGTCTGTCCAAGCAGCCCTGGGGCGCCGAGAAGATCCTCAAGCTGGGCACCACCCATGCGCTGTGGCTGCTCACGGCCTTCGCCACGGGCCTGACCTTCACCCTGTACTGGGCCGATGCGCCGACCCTGTTCGTGGAGTTCTTCACCGGCGAGGCGCCGTTCCCGGCCTATGCCACGACCGTGTTCCTCACCGTCACCACCTATGTGATGGCGGGACTGGCCCGGGAACAGGTGTGCACCTACATGTGTCCCTATGCCCGCTTCCAGAGCGTGATGTTCGACCGGGACACCCTGATCGTCTCCTACGACGACAAGCGGGGCGAGGGCAGTGCCGGCCGTGCCAAGGTGGCTGCCGGGCTCAAGTCCCGGGACGAGCGCCAGGCCAGGGGCGTCGGCGACTGCATCGACTGCGGCTACTGCGTGCAGGTCTGCCCCACCGGCATCGACATCCGCAACGGGCTTCAGTACCAGTGCATCCACTGTGCCCTGTGCGTGGACGCCTGTGACACCATCATGGACAAGATGAACTGGCCCCGGGGGCTGATCCGCTACACCTCGGAGAATGCCCTGGAAGGCAAGCCCACCCGCTTGCTGAAGTTGAAGAACATTGGCTACGGTGTGGCCCTGGCCATCATGGTCGTGCTGCTGGCCTGGAGCATCCTCACCCAGCCCCAGCTGGATGCCTCCGTGGCGCAGGTGCGTCAGCCGCTGTTCGTGCAGCTCTCGGACGGCGCCATCCAGAACAGCTACGAGATCAAGATCAACAACAAGACCCAGCAGACTGTGGCCCTGCGCATCGAGCTGCACGGGCTTGAGGGGGCGGAGCTGGACACCGGGCGCATCGACGTGGTGCACCTGACCCCGGAACACAGCACCCGGGTGCTGGCGCGGGTGCGCTATCACGTGAGCGATCCCGGCGTGCACCAGCGTGAGATCGTGTTCCGGGTCGTGCCGCTGGACAACGAAGACCTTTCGGTGCTGGAACTGCCGAGCCATTTTTACAGCCGCTGAGCGGCTGAACCATCCGCGAGAGGAGGTATTTTCGTGGAACATCTGCTGATCAAACTGAGCATTGGTGTGCTGGCCTCGTTCCTGGCCTACGTGCTCGTCTACCGCATGACCACGCTGCGCGCCTATCAGGCGACCCTGGTGGTGATCGTGGCCATGCTGTGCGTGTTCCTGCCCCTGCAGATCATCTTCTGGGACGGCGCGGACGTGTTCGCCATCCAGCTGGCCCTGTTCGTGATCGTGCCCTATGGCATGGGCATCATCACCTCCCAGTGGGAGGCGAGCCGCGGCACCGGGCGCAAGGGCGGACGCTGGTTCCACTGGGCGCCGGCTACCATCGTGGGCTTCTTCTTCGTCATCGCCAGCGTGGACGCCACCATCATCTACCTGGCCAACAACGGCATGCCCAGCCACCTGGTCGGCACCCTGCTGCCCGAACCCCGGGGTGGCGCCCAGCAGGTCACGTCGCACTTCCCCGGCACGGTGATCAACGACCACTTCCGCAAGGAAACCCAGTACAGCGAATACATGGACCGCGTGCTGGAGCAGCGGGAACGGGGCTGGCAGGTAAGCCAGGGCTGGCTGCAGGCCCCGCGTCACGGCCAGCCTGCCACCTTCCAGGTCAAGGTCACGGACCGCGACGGCCAGCCCCTGAACGACGTGCAGGTGTACGGCATGTTCGCACGCCCCTCGGATGCCCGCGACGACACCGGCTTCGAGCTTCAGTCCGTCTCCCCCGGCGTGTTCCAGGGCGCCGTGGCACTCCCCCTGCCGGGTGCCTGGGAGGTGTATGTCAGGGTGCGGCGCGGCGATGAGGTCCATGAGCAGCGCGGCATGACCTCCGTACGTGAAGGGTGAGCGCAGACCCCGCCGCCCGGGACACGTCATCGCCTGACGCCTCGACGCCGGACCGTCAGGGCGCCGAGGCGTCCTGTTTCCACTGCGGTCAGCCGATCCCCCCCGGTGCCCATTACGGGGTGACCATCCACACGCAGCCCCGGGCCATGTGCTGTCCGGGCTGTCAGGCCGTGGCCCAGGCCATCGTCGACGCCGGCCTGAGTGACTACTACCTGCACCGCACCGAGACCCCCGCCGGCCCCGCCGACGCCATGCCCGCCGCCCTGCGCGACGAGCTGGCCCTCTACGACCGACCCGAACTGCAGCGCAGCTTCGTGCGCGTGGACGATGCCCAGGTGCGCGAGGCGGCCCTGATCCTGGAGGGCATCGTGTGCGCCGCCTGCGTGTGGCTCAACGAGCGTCACGTGAAGTCCCTGCCCGGTGTGCTGGAGTTCGCGGTCAACTATTCCACCCACCGGGCGCGCCTGCGCTGGGACGACTCGCGCATCCACCTGAGCGACATCCTCAAGGCCATCCGCGACATCGGCTACCGTGCCCACCCCTTCGACCCGGGGCGCCAGGAAGAGGTCTACCAGCGGGAGCGCAACGCCGCCCTGCGCCGGCTCGCCGTGGCGGGTCTGGGCATGATGCAGGTGATGATGCTGGCGGTGGCCCTGTGGATCGGCGGTGACGAGCCGGACTACGAGGGCATGATGCAGTTCATCCGCTGGGTGGCCTTCCTGGTGGCCACCCCGGTGGTGCTCTACGCCGGGAGCAGCTTCTTCACCAGCGCCTGGCGCGACCTGCGCCAACGCCAGCTGGGCATGGACGTGCCCGTGGCGCTCGCCATCGGCAGCACCTACCTGGCCAGCGGCTGGGCCACCATCACCGCCTCGGGGGAGGTCTACTTCGAGTCGGTCACCATGTTCGTGTTCTTCCTGCTCACCGGGCGCTACCTGGAGATGGGTGCGCGCCAGCGTGCCGGTCAGGCCACCGAGGCCCTGGGCAAGCTGCTGCCCGCCATGGCCATCCGCATCACCGATCAGGGCGACGTGCCGGTGCCGGTGGCGGACCTGGCCCCCGGCGACCGGGTGCGGATTCGCCCGGGCGATACCGTGCCCGCCGACGGCACGGTGCTGGAGGGACGCTCCAGCGTCAACGAGGCCATGATCACCGGCGAGAGCCTGCCCAGGCTGCGCCAGAGCGGCGACGAACTCACCGGCGGCACGGTGAACGTGGAAAGCCCCCTGGTGATGCGCGTGGACAAGGTGGGCGCGGACACCCTGCTCTCCGCCATCCAGCGCCTGCTGGACCGGGCCCAGACGGAGAAGCCGCGCCTGGCGCGCATGGCCGAGCGGGGCACGGGGCATTTCGTTGCCGCCGTGCTGCTGCTGACCGCCATCGTGGGCGCGGTGTGGTGGTTCTGGATCGATCCCTCCCGGGCCTTCTGGGTGATGGTGGCCATGCTGGTGGTGACCTGTCCCTGCGCCCTGGCCCTGGCCACCCCGGTGGCCCTCACGGCCGCCACCGGCAGCCTCACGGGCCGGGGTGTCCTGGTCACCCGGGGTCACGCCCTGGAGACCCTGGCGGAGGCCACCGACGTGGTGTTCGACAAGACCGGTACACTCACCGAGGGCCGGCTGGCGCGGGCGGAGACCCTGGTGCTGGGGGACCGGGGTGAGGCCGCCTGCCTGGCCCTGGCGGCGGTGCTGGAACAGGGCTCGGAACACCCGGTGGCCCGGGTGTTCCAGCGCGCCGGGACCCCGGCAGGCCAGCTCACCGAACAGCGCTCCACGCCGGGACTGGGCATGGAGGGCCGGGTGGATGGAGCGCGTTATCGCATCGGTGCCGCCGACTTCGTGGCGGCGCTCGCCCCCGCACAACCCTGGCCCACGCAGGCACTCGCCGAGCTCGCGCACAGACATCCCACGGGCAGCCTGGTGCTGCTGGGCGGCGAGTCGGGTCCGCTGGCGGCCTTCGTCCTGGAGGACCGGTTGCGCGAGGACGCCGCCGAGTGCGTGGCGGTCCTCAAGGCCCGGGGCCTCGGTGTGCACCTGTTCTCCGGGGATCATCCGGACACCGTGCGTCACGTGGCCGCGGGCCTGGGCATCGACCAGGCCCGGGGCGGCCTGAGGCCGGAGGACAAACTCCAGGCACTGGCCGAACTGCAGGCGCGTCCCGGGGCGGTGGTGGCCATGGTGGGGGACGGGATCAACGACGCGCCCGTGCTGTCCCGGGCCCACGTGTCCATCGCCATGGCCGAGGGCACGCACCTGGCCCAGGCCAGCGCCGACATGATCCTGTACGGTGACCGCCTGGGCCAGCTGCCCAACGCCCACCGCCTGTCCCGGCGCATGGTGCAGATCGTGCGCCAGAACATCCGCTGGGCCATCGGTTACAATGTCATTGCCCTGCCGGTGGCGGCCAGCGGTGTGCTGACCCCCTGGATGGCGGCCCTGGGCATGTCGCTGTCCTCACTGATCGTGGTGGTCAATTCCCTGCGCCTGCGCGAGAACCCGTCACCCCGGCGCTGACATTCGCCGTTTCGGAGACGTCTGGTTTCATGGATATCCTCTACCTGCTCATTCCCCTTGGCATGGTGTTCCTGGCCGTGGTGATCGCCGCCTTCCTGTGGGCGGTGCGCTCCGGACAGTACGAGGACCTGGAAGGGCCGGCCCACCGCATCCTCATGGATGACGACGACCCCATGATCCCCCGGGACGAGGAGCAGGGCGAGGCAGGGGACAGGGACGACTTGAAGCGGGGCGACTGATTGTCTAGGATGTGCCCCGGTTATGTGGGTGGGGGTCTGTCTGGACGCCGCCCGTTCGAAATGGTCCGGACACACCGGACCCGTCAGCAGAGGGCTGAGACCATGTTCAGTTTCGAGAATTTTCCCCTGACACTCACCATCGCCCTGATCGTGATGTCCTGGCTGAGCTTCCTGTCCGTCATCTTCTTCGGCGGCTGAGGAATCTCGCCAGGCTGCCTGCCAAGGCAGCCCCATGAAAAAAGCGGCCATTGGGCCGCTTTTTTTGTGTCTCTGTGTCTGCGCTTGATAGGCCCGACCTACGGGGAAAGGGTCTCGCACTCAGGCCGCCAGGCTGGCCCGCAGCTTGCGCATGGCGTTGCTCTCCAGCTGCCGCACCCGTTCCGCGGAGATGCCGTACTCGGCGGCCAGCTCGTGCAGGGTGGCCTTCTGTTCCGTCAGCCAGCGACGGGCGACGATGTCGCGGCTGCGCGGGTCCAGGGCCTCCAGGCCCGAGTGCAGGCGGGTCTCGTGGTGAGCCGCCCAGTCGTCCGCCTCCAGGCGCTCCGCCGGGTCGCCGGACTCGTCGATCAGGGTCTCGGCGGGAGACAGGCTGGGGCCGTCCTCATCGCTCGCCGGGGCCGGGTCGAAGCTCACGTCCTGGCCGGCCAGGCGGGACTCCATCTCCAGCACTTGGGCCGGGGTCACGCCCAGGTCGTCGGCCACGGCGTTGACTTCCTCGCTGTTGAACCAGCCCAGGCGCTGCTTGGCGCTGCGCAGGTTGAAGAACAGCTTGCGCTGGGCCTTGGTGGTGGCCACCTTGACGATGCGCCAGTTGCGCAGGATGAATTCATGGATCTCGG
>SR_TP_S13solDRAFT_1000262_pt1 | contig 24020 bp, 19 predicted proteins | sample SodReaTP_S13sol_FD_11159 | JGI IMG/M metagenome (IMG submission 11159)
GGCGCCCGCCACGCCGGCGCGCGACGCTTTCGCGATCGGCTGCTCTGGGGTCCGCTGCTCTCGGCGGGGCTGCTGCTGCTGACCGACCAGCTACTGCAGCTCGGCGGCGTCGGCAGGCTGCTGCCGGCCGGCGCCCTGACCGCGATCCTCGGCGCGCCGCTGCTGCTGTGGCTGCTCGGGCGCCTGCGGCCCGGCGGCGGTGCGCCAGCGGGCGCACTGCTCCTCTCGGCGGCGCGGCTGGCCCGACCCTGGGCCTGGATCGGCGGCGGGCTGCTGCTGCTCGTTCCGCTGATCTGGGTCGCGCTGGCTTTCGGCCCGGTGCCGGACGGCTGGCGCTGGAGCAGCGGCGAGGAACTGGAACTGCTGCTGCCCTGGCGCGCCCCGAGGGTGGCCGCCGCCCTGGGCGCCGGCTTCATGCTGGGGCTGGCGGGCGTGCTGCTGCAGCGCCTGACCGGCAACCCGCTGGCCAGCCCCGAGCTGCTCGGCATCTCCTCGGGGGCCGCCCTGGCGCTCATCCTGGTCGCCTTTCTGGCGCCCTGGCTCGAGCGGCCGATGATGATCCTGGCCGCCACCACCGGCGCCGGCCTCACGCTGCTGGCGATCCTGGCGCTGGGCCGGCGCTCCGGCTACGCGCCCGAGCACCTGCTGCTCGCCGGCGTCGCCCTGGCGACGATCCAGAGCTCGGTGATGGTGGTGATCCTGGTCGGCGGCGACCCGCGCACGGTCCAGCTGCTCAGCTGGCTGGCGGGCTCGACCTACGGCCTCACGGGCCGCGACGCCGCGTTCACCTGCGGCCTCGCGCTGCTGCTGGCGCTGCTGGTGCCCTTGAGCGCGCGCTGGCTGGAGATCCTGCCGCTGGGCACGCCGGTCGGCCGCGCGCTGGGCCTGAGCCCGGCGCGCTGCCGCCTGCTGCTGCTGCTGCTGACGGCCGTGCTGACGGCCGCGGCCACGCTGACCGTCGGCCCGCTCGGCTTCGTCGGCCTGATGGCGCCGCATCTGGCCCGCCTGGCCGGCATCCAACGGCCGACGCCGCAGCTCTTCGCCGCCGGCCTGCTCGGCGCCGGCATCATGGTCACCGCCGACTGGCTCGGCCGGGTGATCGCCTTCCCCTGGCAGATCCCGGCCGGCCTGGTGGCGACCGTCATCGGCGGCTGCTACTTCGTCTGGCTGATGCGGCGGCGATAGGGGAGGGACAAGCGTGATCGAAGCCCTCCGCCCGATCTTCGCCGGCCCGCTCGCCCCCTACGGCGAGGGCTTGCTGCCGCCCGACGATCCGCGCGAGGCCCTGCCCGGCTCCCGGCTTCTGGATCCGGCGGTATTGCAGGCTCTGCTGGAGCGCTACGGGGCGCAGTATGCAGCGCCGGACCCGCGATCCACGGCTTCCGTCTGGTCGAAATGGCACTTCTCCGTGCTGGTCACGCCGACGGTGGTCGCCACGCTGCTGGCGAGTCACCGCCTGCCGGTCGCGCTGGAAGAGATCGCCGTGGTACTGGCGCCCGAGGGCCGAACCGCCGCCGTCAAGCTGCCGCACGCCGGCGCCAGGGTGGAGGCCGGCGACCCCTTCGAGGCCTTCGCGACCCTCTTCGAGCAGCATCTGGAGCCGCTGGTCGCCGGGCTCTCGGCGTGCAGCGGCGCCGCACCGAGGGTCTTCTGGAGCAACCTGGGCAACCTCTTCGAGAACGTGGTACGGCGCATGGAGGCCGCCCTGGGCCCCGCCCATGCCGGCGTCGCGGCCGGCCGCAGCCTTCTAGAGAGCCGCGAGTGGCCGGGCCGCGCCGCCAACCCGCTGTACCGTCCGGTGCGCTATCTGCCGCAGCCCGACGGCAGCCTGAAGCGGCTGCGGCGGATCTGCTGCCTGCGCTACCTGACCCCCGGCCTGGACTATTGCTCGACCTGCCCGCTCGACCGGAAGCCCTGACGCCCGCCGTTACGGCCCTCAGCGCTGGCCCCGGCCGAAGATCTGCACCAGGGCCAGCAGCAGGGTGGTGCCGACGATCAGCACGGTGGAGATGGCGGCGATGGTCGGGTCGATCTGGTCGCGTAGCGCCAGGAACATGTTGCGCGTGAGCGTGGAGTTCTGGCCGCCGGAGATGAAGAGCGCCACGATCACCTCGTCGAAGGAGGCGAGGAAGGCCAGGAGCGCCGAGGTGAAGACGGCGAAGCGGATCTGCGGCAGGGTCACCAGCAGGAAGGCGCGCGGGCGCGAGGCACCGAGGCTGCGGGCCACCATCTCCTGGTTCATGTCGAAGCTCTTCAGCGCCGAGGTGACGATCATCACCACCAGCGGCAGCGCCAGCATGGAGTGGGCCAGGACGATGCCGAGCAGCGAGTTGACCAGCCCGAGGCGGACATAGGCGTAGAAGACGCCGATGCCGACCAGGATCAGCGGCACGACGATCGGCGTCATCAGCAGCAGCATCATCGCGCCCACCCAGCGCAGCCGCGAGACGAAGAGGCCGTAGGCCGCCAGCGTGCCCAGCGGCGTCGCCACCAGCATGGTCAGCACCCCGGCCTTCAGCGAGGTCGCGGTGGCGCGCATCCACTCGCGCGAGCCGAAGTAGCTCTCGTACCAGCGCAGCGACCATTCGCGCGGCGGGAACTCCAGGTACTGCGAGGCGGAGAAGGACATGGGAATGACGATCAGCGAGGGCACCACCAGGAAGATCATGACCAGCCCGGCCACGAGGTAGAGCCAGAGCCGCGCCCCGTGGGTCACCTGGGTGTCGGTCGCCGGGCGCCGCAGCCAGCCGATCATCGCGCGCCCCCGCCGAGCATGCGGTCGAGCCGGGCCAGCCGCGAGGCGGCGTAGAGGAAGGCCAGGGTCAGCACCAGCAGGATCACGCCCAGGGCGCTGGCGGCGCCCCAGTTGAAGAAGAGCTCGATGTCGGTGGCGATGCGCATGGAGACCATGATCACCCGCCCGCCGCCGAGGATCGCCGGGGTGACGTAGAAGCCCAGGCAGAGGATGAAGACGATGGTGGCGCCGGCCACCAGGCCGGGCAGCGACAGCGGCAGGAAGACCAGCCAGAAGGCCCGCGTCGGCCCGGCCCCCAGGTTCGCCGCCGCCTTCAGGTAGTCGCGGTCGATCGCCCGCATGGAGCCGTAGAGCGGCAGCACCAGGAAGGGCAGCATGATGTGCACCATGCCGATCAGCGTGCCCGCCATGTTGTGCACCAGCGGCAGCGGCTCCTGCCAGAGGCCCAGCTCCATGCCCCAGGAGTTGATCAGCCCCTGGCGCTGCAGCAGCACCAGCCAGGCGTAGGTGCGCACCAGCAGCGAGGTCCAGAAGGGCAGCAGCACGGCCAGCAGGCAGAGCCCGGCCCAGCGTCGCGGCAGCTGCGACAGCAGGTAGGCCAGCGGATAGCCCAGCAGGATGCAGATGCCCGTGGTGGCCAGGCTCACCTCGAAGGTCGTGCGGAAGATCCGGAAATAGGAGGGGTGCTGGGCGATGCGGCGGTAGTGCTCCAGGCTGAGGCTGCCGTCGTCGGCCAGGAAGGACAGCCAGAAGAGCCAGCCCACCGGCACGACCATGATGACCAGCACCAGCAGCACCGCCGGGAGCGACAGGCCGAAGAGGCGTGCGCGCTCGCGCCGGGCGTCGCGCGCCAGCGCCGGGCCGTGGAGCGCCGCCGCGCCCGCCGCCACCGCTAGGTCCCCTCGTCCGCCAGCAGGATCGTCTCCTGCGGGCGCAGACCCAGGGTGACCGGCGCACCGGCCTCGGGCAGCGCGGCCAGGGTCTCGGCGCTGGAGACGCCGCGCAGGCTGACGCGGGCGCCGCCGGCCAGCTCGACGTGCAGCACGTAGCTGTCGCCCTGGTAGACCGCGCCGGCGGCACGCCCCTGCAGCAGGTTGAGCGGCTCCGCCGGCGTGCCGGTGACCATCCGCAGCCGCTCCGGCCGCAGCATCAGCAGCAACGGCCCGGCCTCCGGCGGCGACCGCCCTTCGGGCAGCAGCAGCGGCCGGCCGTCGAGCAGGCAGCGGCCTTCGGACAGGGTCACCGGCAAGAACTGCGATTCGCCGATGAACTCGGCGACGAAGCGGTTGGCCGGCTCCTCGTAGAGCCGCCGCGGGCTGTCCAGCTGCATGATGCGGCCGCCGTCGATCACCGCGATGCGGTCCGACATGGTCAGCGCCTCGCGCTGGTCGTGGGTGACGTAGACCGTGGTCATGCCGAGCCGCTCGTGCAGCTGGCGCAGCTCCGTCTGCATGTGCTCGCGCAGCTGCTTGTCGAGCGCGGAGAGCGGCTCGTCCATCAGCAGGATGCGCGGCTCGAAGACGATCGCGCGGGCGAGTGCCACGCGCTGCCGCTGCCCGCCCGAGAGCTGGTCGACGCGGCGGTCGCCGTAGCCCCCCAGCTTGACCGTCTCCAGCGCCTCCTCGACGCGGCGGCGGATCTCCGCCGCCGGCAGGCGCCGCAGGCGCAGCGGAAAGGCGATGTTGGCGGCCACGTCCATGTGCGGGAAGAGCGCGTAGGACTGGAACACCATGCCGACGTCGCGCTTGTGCGGCGCCAGGCGGATCACCTCGCGCTCGCCGAACAGCAGGCTGCCCTGGTCGGGCCGGGTGAAGCCGGCCAGCACCATCAGCAGCGTCGTCTTGCCCGAGCCCGAGGGGCCGAGCAGGGTCAGGAACTCGCCGCTGCGCACCTCGAGATCGACCCGGTCGAGCGCGCGGAAGGCACCGTAGGTCTTGGTCACCTCGCGGATCGTGATCGGCAGGGACGCACCGCGAGCCATGGGCAGAGGATCCTCGAAACGCTCCCGCACGCTCGTGGAGGCGATACCGGGGGCACCGCCTCCACGCCGGCGAGAATCTACACCAGACCGAGGGTCACTCGGTCAGCATGTCCTGATAGGCCGCCGAGGCCTCGGCCTCGTGGTCGATGTACCACTGCAGGTTCACCGGCAGCTGCAGGGCGGCATTGTCGGGATGCGAGGGCAGCCGCCGGGCATAGTCCTCGTCGATCATGCCGAGGTCGTAGGCCAGGACGTTGGTCGGCCCGTAGGTGATGTAGTTGGTGAAGTCCGCCTGGTATTCCGGCTTGGAGATCTCGGCCAGGAACTGCATCGCCAGGTCGCGGTTCGGCGCCCCCTTGGGGATGGCGTAGCAGTCGTAGTCCAGCAGCGCCTGGTTGAAGGTGTAGGTCACCGCGCCGCCGTCGGCCGCGGCCACGTCGAAGCGGCCGTTCCAGCCGGTCACCATGTCGACCTCGCCGTCCTTCATCAGCTGCGCGTGCTGGGCACCCGAGGACCACCAGACGGCGATGTGCGGCTTCAGCTCGCGGATCTTGTCCAGCGCCCGCTCGATGCCGCCGGGCGAGGACAGCACCTCGTAGACCTCCTCCGGCGGCACGCCGTCGGCCATCAGCGCCGGCTCCAGCGCGCCGGCCACGGAGTTGCGGTAGGAGCGCTTGCCGGGGAACTTCTCCACGTCCCAGAAGTCGGCCCAGCTCTGCGGGCCGTCCTCGCCGTAGGTGTCGGTGTTCCAGGCCAGCACCGTCGAGAAGACGTCGCCGCCGACGCAGTAGTCCTGCCAGAGGCCGGGCTGGAAGTTCGAGACGTCGATGACGGAGTAGTCGAGCGGCTCCAGGATACCCTCGGCGCCGGCGCGCGCGGCGCTGCCGGAGCCGCTGGCGACCACGTCCCAGGTGACGGCGCCGGCCCGCACCTGCAGGCGCAGGTCGGCGATGCCGCCGTAGGTCTCCTCCAGCACGGTGATGCCCATGGCCTCGGCCGCCGGCTGGAAGAGTGCCCGGCTCTGGGCGTCCTGATAGGCGCCGCCGAAGGACACCGCGGTCAGCTGTTCCGCCCCGGCCGGGGCCGCGACGGAACCGGCCGCCAGCACGAAAGCCAATGCACAGGCAGAGCGGAAAAGGTCTCGTTTCGTCATTCTCGCCTCCCGATCTTCTTGCCGGGCCGCAAGGCCGGGGCGGCCTCCGCCCGCTTCTCCCTGGCTGCAGTCTCCTCGCTGCTTTGGTCGCCCGGAAAGGGCCATTCTGAGAAGACGGCCAAGCCATTCTCTCCGGCTCAGCCGAAGCGGCCGGCCTCGCTGCTGGCGTAGCCGGCCCGGGCCAGCCACTCCGGCTCGATCTCCACGCCCCAGCCCGGCGCGTCGGTGACCGTCACCCGGCCCGCCTCGACCCGGTAGGGGTCGTTGCGGAACAGCCCCTCCTGCCAGGGGTAGTAGTCCGGCCCCTCGATGGAGAGCTCCAGGTACTTCCCGGCGTTCGGGATGGCGCGCAGCAGGTGCATGGTGAAGAGCGTGACCATGGAGAGGTTGGCGCTGTGCGGCGTGCAGGGCAGCCCCGCCTCCGCGGCCATCCGCGCCACCCGCAGGCTGCGCGTCAGGCCGCCGAGGTAGCAGACGTCCGGCTGAACGATGTCGACGGCGCGCAGCTCGATCATCCGCCGCCAGATCGGCAGGGAGCAGTCCTGCTCGCCGCCGGCGACGTCGATCGACAGCGCATCGGCCACCTCCTTGGTCTGTTCCAGTTCCCAGTAGGGGCAGGGTTCCTCGTAGTGGCAGACGCCATAGTCCTCCAGCATCCGCCCCACCTCGATCGCGCGGGCCGGCGAGAAACCGCTGTTGGCGTCGACCAGCAGCGCCGCCTCGTCGCCCAGGGCGTGGCGAATGGCCGGCACGATCGCCTCGGTGCGCCCCGGCCACTCGTCGGCGTCACGCCCGCACTCGGCGCCGACGCGGAACTTGAAGGCGTCGAAGCCGTAGTCGTCGCGCAGCCGGACCAGGCGTTCGGCCTCGGCCGCCGGGGTGATGTCCCGCTTCATGGAGGAGGCATAGGCGCGCAGTGTTCCGGGCGTGCCGCCGATCAGCTCGCAGACGCTCTTATCCGCGAGCTTGCCCTGGAGATCCCAGAGCGCCGTGTCCAGCCCGGCCATGGCCCGGCGCAGATAGGAGCCAGGGAACTTGTGCTCGCGCAGCGGGATCTCCTCCATCAGCGCCTCGATCTCGAAGACGCCGCGGCCGATCGACCAGGGCGCGACCTGGCGGTGCAGCACCTGCGCGCTGATGTCGGCGTTGTAGGGGGAGAGCTGGCCCCAGCCCTGGATGCCGCCTTCGGCGGTCACCCGCACGAAGCCGACATAGCGGTCGCAGAAGCTCTCGATCTTCTCGATCTTCATCTCGTCCACGCTTGCGGGAGAAATCCAGAAGCGCGATGGTCGGATGAAAATGGAAGGGCCGGAAGGTCCATTCTCGACAGAGGTCGATACCACTCGGCAGGGATGGCCGCGGGGAAGAGGGGGGAGCGGAGCTTGGTCAAGCGGGCGGGCGGCGCGCTGCTGCTGGGGATCGAGATCGACCCGGCCTCTTCCCGGCCGGTCGCCTCCCAACTCTATGCCGGCCTGCGCGAACTGATGCTGACCGGGGCGATGGCGCCCGGCGAGCGCCTGCCCTCCACGCGCACTCTGGCCCGCGACCTCGGCCTGTCCCGCACCACCGTCATCGACGCCTTCGAGCGGCTGGCCGCCGAGGGGCTGGTGGAGGCCCGCGTCGGCTCCGGCAGCTTCGTCAGCGCGGCGCTGAACGCCGACCGCCCCTCGCAGCCGGCCTACCGCGGCCGCCTCGACCCGGAGCGTGGCGCGCCGGTTCTGTCCCGGGCCATGACCCGGGCACTGGGCGGCTTCGGCACGCGCCAGCGCCTGCCGCACCTGCCGCGCCCCTTCGTCACCGCGCTGCCGGCCTTCGACGCCTTCCCCATGGCGCAGTGGGCCAAGCTCTCCGCCAAGCACTGGCGCGAGGCACGCAGCGAGGTGATGGGCTACGGCGAGGCCAGCGGCTACCTGCCCCTGCGCCGGGCGATCGCGGCGCACCTGCGGCTCAACCGCGGCATCGCCTGCGAGACCGAGCAGATCTTCATCGTCGGCGGGGCGCAGCAGGCCTTCCAGCTGATCGGCAGCCTGCTGCTCGACCCCGGCGATCCGGTCTGGTTCGAGAACCCCGGCGCGATCGGCGCGCGCAACAGCCTGATCGCCTGCGGCGCCCGCATGGTCCCCGTGCCGATCGACGAGGAAGGGCTGGTGGTGGAGGAGGCGCTGCGCCGCAGCCGCGACTTCCGCCTGGCTTTCGTCACCCCCTCGCACCAGCAGCCGCTGGGCCACATCATGAGCCTGGAGCGTCGCTTCGCGCTGCTGCAGGCGGCCGCCGAGGCCGGCGCCTGGATCGTCGAGGACGACTACGACGGGGAGTTCTTCTTCGGCCGCCGCCCACTGCCGACCCTCAAGAGCGTCGATCGGACCGGACTGGTGATCTACGTCGGCACCTTCAGCAAGTCGCTCTTCCCGGCGCTGCGGCTCGGCTTCATGCTGGTGCCGCCGGCCCTGGTCGAGACCTTCGAGGCGGTCGCGACCGCCTTCGGCAACGGCGTGCCCTCCAGCCTCCAGGCCATCGTCGCCGGCTTCATCGACGAGGGCCATTTCGCCACCCACATCCGCCGCATGCGGCGCATCTACGCCGAGCGACACGGCGAGCTGCTGGAGGCCGCGCGCCGCGAGTTGGACGGCCTGCTGGAGGTGGTGCCCACCGACAGCGGGCTGCACACCGTCGCCCGCCTGCCGCCCGGGCTGACCGAGGAAGCCGTGGCCGCCGCCGCCGAGGCCCAGGGTATCCTGGTCTCGCCGATCCGGCGCTTCTGCATCGACCCTGTCGAGGTCAGGGGCCTGGTGCTCGGCTTCGGCGGCGTGCAGCCGGCGGAGATCCGCCGTGGCGTCTCGGTCCTGGCCGGGGTACTGGAGCAGCTGGCCGGAACCCGCGCCGGAAGTGGTATGGCGGATTAGCCGAATTGGACCTCGAAAGGCAGCCGATTCTCGCTCAACCTGATGCCGGCCACCAAGTTCGGCGGCGCGGCTTTCCGGCGACGGTGCGGAAGATATGACCGAATTCGACTACATTGTCGTCGGCGCCGGCTCGGCCGGCTGCGTCCTCGCCGAACGGCTCAGCGCCGACGGCCGCCACCGGGTGCTGCTGCTGGAAGCCGGCGGCAGCGACCGCCGCATCTGGCTGCAAGTGCCGATCGGCTACGGCAAGTCCTTCTACGACCCGCGCGTCAACTGGATGTACCGCACCGAGCCGGACCCGGGACTGGCCGACCGCAGCGGCTACTGGCCGCGCGGCAAGGTGCTGGGCGGCTCCAGCGCCATCAACGCCATGGTCTTCCTGCGCGGCCTGCCGCAGGACTTCGACGACTGGCGCGACCTCGGCAACCCCGGCTGGGGCTGGGAGGAGGTGCTGCCCTACTTCCGCCGCCTGGAACGCTGCGCCTTCGGCGAGGAGGCCTGGCGCGGCCGCGAGGGGCCGCTGCAGATCACCGACGTCTCCGGCGAGGTGCATCCGCTCTGCGAGCAGTTCCTGCAGGCCGCCGGCGAGGCCGGGTTGCCGCGCAGCGCTGATCTCAACGCCGCGCCCTACGAAGGCGTCGGCATCTATCAGATCACCACCCGCCGGGGGCTGCGCCACTCCGCCGCCGCCGCCTACCTGCATCCGGCAGCGGGACGGCCGAACCTCACCGTCGTGACCGCTGCCCTGGCGACCGGGCTCCTGCTGCAGGAGGGGCGCGCGACCGGCGTCACCTACCGCCGCGGCGGCCGCGAAATCCATGCCCGGGCGCGACGCGAGGTGCTGCTGGCGGCCGGCTCCATCGGCTCGCCGCAGCTGCTGCAGCTCTCCGGCATCGGCCCCCCGGAACTGCTTTCCGGGCTGGGACTGGAGTGCCGCCACGCCAGCCCCGCGGTCGGCCGTCACCTGCAGGACCATCTCTGCATCGACCACCTCTATCGCTCGCGCGTGCCGACGCTGAACGGCGTCCTGCGGGGCTGGCCGGGGCGGCTGCGCATCGGCCTGGCCTACCTGGCGGCGCGGCGCGGGCCGCTCAGCCTCAGCGTCAACCAGGCCGGCGGCTTCGTCCGCTCCGACCCCGCGCAGCCGCGCCCCAACCTGCAGCTCTACTTCTCGCCGGTCAGCTACCTGCGCAAGCCGCCGGGCAAGCGGCCACTGCTGCAGCCCGACCCCTTTCCCGGTTTCCTGACCGGCGCTCAGCCCTGCCGGCCGACCAGCCGCGGCCGGATCGAGATCGCCTCGCCCGACCCGGCACAGCCGCCGCGGATCTTCCCCAACTCCCTCTCGACCGCCGAGGATGTCGAGGCGATGCTGGAGGCGACGCGCTTCCTGCGCCGCCTGGCGGCCACGCCGAGCCTCTCGGCACTGATCGAGGAAGAGCTCTTTCCCGGACCCGCCTGCCGCTCGGAGGAGGAGTTCCTGGACGACCTGCGCCAGCGCTGCGGAACCGTCTTCCATCCGGTCGGCACCTGCCGCATGGGCCGCGACCCGGCGGAGAGCGTCGTCGGCCCCGACCTGAAGCTGCACGGCCTGGCCGGCCTGCGTGTCATCGACGCCTCGGTATTCCCGACCCTGACCTCGGGCAACACCAACGCGCCGACGCTGATGCTGGCCGAAAAGGGCGCCGACCTGGTGCTGCGGGACGCCTGACGCGAACGACGACGAGGGGGAGTAGGAATAGCATGACCGACCGCGACCCGATGGAAGGCTGCCGGCTGGAGCCCTATTGGTGGGAGGCGACACCGCGCCCGCGGCCGGAGCCGGAGCCGCTGCCGCAGCGGGTCGAGGTGGCCGTGATCGGCTCGGGCTACACCGGCCTGCACGCCGCGCTGCAGACGGCGCGCGGCGGGCGCGAGACCCTGGTGCTCGACGCCGAGGACCTGGGCTGGGGCTGCAGCAGCCGCAACGGCGGCCAGATCTCCACCAGCCTCAAGCCGGATCTGGCGGGCCTGAGCGCGCGCTACGGTCGCGAGCGGGCGACCGAGATCCTGCGCGAGGGTGCGCGCTCGCTGGCCTGGATCGGGGAGTTCGTCGCGGCGGAGGGGATCGACTGCGACTTCCGCGTCGCCGGCCGCTTCCACGCCGCCCACTCGCCGGGCCGATACGAGAAGCTGGCCCGCACCGCCGAGAGCCTGCCGAGAGAGCTGGGCTACGAGGCCGAGGTGGTGCCGCGCGCCGAGCAGCACCGGGAGCTGGGCAGCGAGGCCTACCACGGCGGCCTGCTCTTCCCCCGCCACGCGGCGATCGACCCGGGGCGCTACCATGCGGGGCTGCTGGAGCGCGCGCGGGAGGCCGGCGTGCGCTTCGCCCCGCACTGCGCGGTCACCGCCCTGCGGCGCGAGGGCGACGGCTTCCGGCTACAGACGACGCGGGGCACGCTCAGCGCCCGCTCGGTGGTGGTCGCGACCAACGGCTACACCGGGCCGCTGACACCCTGGCTGCGGCGCCGGGTGATCCCGATCGGCAGCTACATGATCGCCACCGAGCCGCTGCCCGCGGCGACCATGGACCGGCTGATGCCGCGCGACCGCATCGTCAGCGACACCCGCCGGGTGGTCTACTACTACCGCGCCAGTCCCGACCGCCGCCGCATCCTCTTCGGCGGCCGCGTCTCGGCGGCGGAGACCGACCCGCGCGTCAGCGGCCCGCGGCTGCACCGCGACCTAGTGCAGCTCTTCCCGGAGCTGGCCGGCACCCGCATCAGCCACTCCTGGATGGGCTTCGTCGCCTACAGCTTCGACACGATGATGCACATCGGCGAGCGCGAGGGTCTGCACTACGCGATGGGCTACTGCGGCTCGGGCGTCGGCATGGCGGGCTATCTCGGCATGCGCCTGGGTCTGCAGGTACTGGGTTCGCCGGAGGGGCGCACCGCCTTCGACGAGCTGCCCTTCCCCACCCGCCCGCTCTACCGCGGCCGCCCCTGGTTCCTCGCCCCCACTGTCCGTCTCTACCGCTGGCTCGACCGCCTCGACCGCTGAGCCGCCGCTACCGCCCGCCGGCGCGCAGCATCGCCCCCACCCCGTCGCTGCCCATACCGTCGACGGCGGCCAGGGGCATCACCAAGGGGCCGTCGTGGGTGGCGAGCTCGGCGAGGTCGAACATGGCGTAGTTCAGTCCCTCGTAGGTGCGCACGAAGTAGAGCCCGCGCTCGAGGTCGGCGAGCTTCGTCCAGGTAGTGTACTCGGTCGCGGCCTCGGCCTCGAGTCCCAGCCCCTGGGTCAGGGTATCACCCTCGCCGCCGGAGTCGACGGACACGCCGCGCGGCCGGTCGAAGTTGTTCATGACGTGCGCCAGCGTGCGCACGGCCCGGTCCGGGTCCTCCACCTTCTCGGCATAGGTAGCGTAGAAGGCCGCCCGCACGAAACGCCCCGTGGAGGTGTCGGAGGAAGGCAGCCCGGCAGTGGCGATGCCGGAATCGGGCTGGCGAACCTCGTAGTTCCCGAAGCGGCCGACGGATCGGTCGAGGTTGGTCAGGTGGCTGTAGTTGCCGAGATTGGTCAGGTGCCAGGAGAACGGTGGGCCGTTCGTCATCACGCCCACCGGGTTGTCATAGACCGTTTCCTGGCCGCCCTCGAACTCGATGACGATCGAGGCGCCGCTGCGGTCGTAGAGGATGTAGTGGAAAGGCGGCTCGGCGCCGCGCAGCGCCCGCACGGGAGCCAGCACGAGGGGTTGCTCGGCAAGCGCTGCCTTGACCTCCGCCACCGTCGCGAACTGGCCGAGCGCCCAGGTCCCCAGGTCGATGGCGTCGAGGACGGCCCGGGTCATCTCGATCTGGACCTGTGGCCCGGCCGCGGTGGGATAGGCGAGGATGCCGAAGGAGAGTCCGGCCTCGTTCTGGCCGTCCAGGAGCTTGAGGTCCTCCAGCGTCGGCTGCTCGCTGCCGTCTGGGGCCACGTCCGGCATGGTGATGCCGAACATGGCGTAGCGGCTGCGATAGGTCAGCGGCGGATGGCCGTCGCCCAGGTCGGATTCGAATTGCTGGCCCGCCGGGAAGTAGGCGAGCTGATAGGGCAGGTTCCCCGTCAACTCCATCGTGCGGCCCTGATAGACCTTGCCGTTCGCGTCGGTATAGAGCAGCGAGGTGCAGGCCTGGGCCGGCGCCGTGGCGGCGAGCAGGCCTAGGCCGAAGACGGAACAGGACAAAAACGACCGAAACGCCATGGGTACTGCTCCTGTACTGACAAGTCGCGCGGTGCCGCTTCCCAGGCTCAGAAGCGGAAGGTCGCACCGACCAGCGGCCCGCTGAAGTTGCTCCTCACGCGCATGCCGCCGGAGCGGTAGTCGACGTAGAGGTGGCGGTAGCCGGCCGAGAGGAAGAAGGAGTCGCTGACGCGGTAGTTGACCGTACCGGTCAGCTGCCAGGTGAGCCGCGAGCCGACGCCGGCGCCGCCGATGTCGCCGCTGGTGATCAGCGACCAGTCCGGGTCGATCTGTACCCGGCCGCGCAGGGCGACCAGCGGATCCACCCAGTGCTCGGTCCGGCTCTCGGACAGGGAGAGGCCCGCCACGCTGGCACGCGCCGACAGCTTGATGCTCCAGGCGCGCAGGCCGGCCAGGACGTCGAGCGTGCCGCGCGGCTCCTGGATCACGGTGTAGCCGCCGGTCACAGTCCCCGAGAAGTGCCGTAGGCGGCCCTTGACCTCCGCGCCGCCGAAGGGCGTGGCGAAGCGCCGCTTGTCGGAGGAGGAGGACCAGCTGAAGTCGCCCAGCATCACGAAGCGGTCGTAGCGCACCGAGCCGTTCATGAAGAAGGCGCCGTTGAGGTTGCGCAGGATGTCGCGGAAGGACTGGTCGACGCTGGCGCGCGGCAGGGCCGCGGCGCCGGTACGCACCCGGCTGTCGACGCTCAGGCCCCAGACGTAGGGAGTGAGCTGGAAGCGCCAACCTTCGGTGCGGGCGGTCTCCGCCATGGCCGGCGTGGCGAGGAGAAGCAGGGCCAGGGCCCCGAGTATGGTGTTGCGCGTCATCAGAGTTCGTCCTTGTGGATACGCCCGCCCTTCATGATGAGGCGCAGGTTGCTGTCGGGATCGCTCAGGAAGTCGAGGCTGACGGCCGGATCGCCCTCGACGACCAGGAGGTCCGCCATGGCGCCGGGGGCGATCACTCCCACCGCCCCGGGATAGGGTGCGCGCGGCCCCGACAACGCCAGCAGGTCGCCGGCGTCACCGGTGGCCGAGCGCAGCGCGGTCAGCGGGTCGTAGAAGCGGGTCAGCTTGGCGAGCTGGCGGCCGTGGGTGGCCCCGCCCGCCGGATTCATCAGGATGTCGGTGCCCCAGGCTGTCCGCACGTCGTGCTTCTGGGACCACTCGTAGGCCTGCTCCGTTCCCTGCGCGATCATGACCTGCTGGCGCCGCTGCTCCGGCAACGGCTTGGGGTTGGCGTCCTCGTCGTCCAGGAAGGGCTGCAGGCTCCACCAGACGCCCTCGCCCGCCATCATGCGAACGGTTTCCTCGTCCGTGAGCTGGCCGTGCTCGATCGACTTCACGCCGGCGCGGATCGCCCGCTTGATCCCCTCGGCCATATAGACGTGCACGCAGACGTAGGTGCCCCAGTCCTCGGCCGCCTCGACCCCGGCGCGCAGCTCGCGCTCGGTGTACTGGATCGAATCGAGAGGATCGTAGTGGGAGGAAACGCCGCCGCCGGCCATCATCTTGATCTGGCTGGCGCCCTGCATCAGCTGCTCGCGCACGCGCAGCAGCACCTGGTCGGGACCGTCGGCGAGCGCGGCGACGCCAACCCGCTCGGTGTAGCTCAAGGGATCGCCGGCCGCACGCGGCACCTCGCTCAGCATGCGGAAGTCGCCGTGCCCCGAGGTCTGCGAGATCATCGCCCCGGAGGCGAAGATGCGCGGCCCCTCGACCACCCCTTCGTCGATGGCGCGCTTCAGGGCGAAGGCCGGGCCGCCGACGTCACGCACCGTGGTGAAGCCGCGGCGCAGCGTGTCGGCCGCGGACTGCGCGGCGACGAGGTGGACGTAGGCGATGGGCGCCGTCAGCGCGGTCAGCTCGCTGACGCCCACCAGGGTGGCGTGCCAGTGACAGTCGATCAAACCGGGAATCACGGCGCGACCGCCGCAGTCGATCCGCTCCGCTTCCTCCGGCCCCTGCCCTCGTTGGGGCAGGTCGAGGATCCGCCCGTCCTGCACCAGGATGTCGACGTCCTCTCGCAAAGCGGAGGCCTTGCCGTCGAAGAGACGCAGGTTGGTGAGGAGCAGCGGACGGCCGGGATCCTCCGCACGCAGCCGGCCCGGTGCCAGGCCGAAGCCGGCGAAGAGGCCGAGCGTGGCGGCGGTGCCGCCCAGCATCTGGCGGCGGGTGAGATCTGCCTCGATGCGACGGAAGGCCGCGAGCGTGGTCGGAGCGCCGCAACGGCATCCCGACGGCGCCGCGGTCGCATGGTGCGACGACTCAGCGTGGTGTGGCGTGGCGGCGGCGCAGCGCGCGCAGGCGGCCATGGATTCTCTCCCCGATTTCGCTGTCGCCACCGCGGGCGATGTCCCACTCGCGAGACACGAGCGGCACCGACGGATGCCCGCGGCACCGACCTGATACCGTGGCATCGCGTGAAGTCGCCCACGCGGCAAGGTACGTACAGGTACGAACGCATAGCCGACCGGCCTGGGACCACTCCATGGAGCAGGCTCTCGACACAACCTAGATTTGCATTCGACGATCCATATCCGAGAGGGAGCGCTCCATCGACACCCTGCTCTCGGCGCAGTGGCGCGATCCCGTGGCCCAGAGCACTGCTCGCGGGACTTGCAGGCGCGCGCTCGGCTTGATACTTCACCATATTGGTTCCCGAAGACGGACCCGCCTGATGAGCGCGCGAGAAGCCGACTTTCCTGGAACGCCGATCGAGCAAATCAGCGCAGCGGAAGTGCGCGCCCAGCTGGAGCGAATTCTGGCGGCGCCGTCCTGGCAAGGCAGCCGGCGTCGCAACGAGATGCTGACCCTCATCCTGGAAGAGACGCTCGCCGGCCGCGGCAACGCCCTGAAGGGTGTCACCATCGCAATGGCGATCTTCGGACGCGGTGCCGACGGCCAGGACAAGGCCGATGCGATCGTCCGGGTCGAAGCGCGCCGGCTGCGCCGCGACCTCGACTGCTACTACGTCGACGCGGGCAAGGACGACCCGCTGCGGATCAGCATCCCGAAGGGTGGTTACCTTCCCCACTTCGAACGCCTCGGCAATCCGCCGGATGCCGTCGACGCAACGCCCCCGCCGTCCAGCCCCGCCCACCGCCGCGCCCCGGCCACCGCCTTCGGTATCGCGGCGTTGGCGTGCGCCCTGCTGTTCGCCGGGCTCGGCCTTTTCCTGCTGTGGCCCCGCACCGCGCCGGCGCCGGTCGCGGCGCAGGCCGAGCGCGGGCCAGCGGTCCTGGTCCGTCCCCTCCTGGTGCTCGGTCCGGGCGAGCACGATCGCGCGCTCGCGTCCGGCCTTACGCACGAACTCATCACCTACCTGACGCGCTTCCCCGACTTTCGCCTCTATGCCCCTATGGACGGCGACCTGTCGGACGACGACGCGAGGGAGGCCGCCAGGCGTCTCGGGACCGCCTTCGTCTTGCAAGGGAACGTGCGCGCCGGCATCTCGGACGTCGTAGTCGGCATGCGCCTCGCCGACGCGGCGAACGGGCGGGTGCTCTGGAGCGAGACTTTCCGGCGCGCGCCGACCGCACGCGACCTCGCCGAACTCACCTCCGAGATCGCCGCCGAGGTCGCCGCCGCCCTCGGCTACCGCCACGGCCCCCTGCTCGCCGAGTTGCGGCAACAGATCGCACGCACCGGCGATCCCAGCCTCTCCAGCTATCTCTGCGTTCTCGACTACTACGCCTACCGGCGGGACAGCCCGGCGAGAGGCCCCGGCACCGAGCCGGTCTACAGATCGCTCCGCGACTGCCTCGAAACGGCGGTGGCGCTCGAACCGGACTATGCAGACGCCTGGGCGGCACTGGCCTATCTTCGGCTCGACGGCTACCGTCTCGGCTACGAGCGCGGGGCCGAGCGCGAGTCCGCCCTGGCCGAGGCGCAGCGCGCCGCCGATCGGGCGCTGGCGAGCGACCGCGACAACGTCCTCGCGCTCATGGCCCTGTCGGTCATCCGGCACTATGCCGGGGACTACGAGGGCTCCGCCGCCAGCGGACGCCGCGCGCTGGAACTCAACCCGCACGATCCAGTGGTCCTGGCCGCGCTCGGCTGGAAGCTGGCGGTGCGGGGCCAGCACGAGGAAGGCAGGACTTTGCTGGAGCGGGCCATCGAGCGCTCGGTGAATCCCGACCCCTACTACTTCCAACCGCTCGCCGCCGTGCACCTGATGCAGGGCGACCACCAGGCCATGCGGCAGACGGCTGAACGGGCCACGGCAGACGGCTCCGGCATCGGCTACTCCCTGCTCGCCATCGCCCAGGGCTATCTCGGCGAGGCGGATGCGACGGCCGAGGCGCTCCGGCGGATGGCGGAGGCCTGGCCGCTGCTGGCGGAGGATCCGGCCGCCGCCTACCGCGTCCATCACGTCCACGACGCGATGGTCGAGGCGCTCGTGGCCGGGCTCGCTCATGCCCGCGCCACCGCCGCGGCGGCGCACGCGCCAGGATCGTGAAGCGGCGCCTCGCAATCGCGCGGACTGCTGCCCCTCAGACGAAGGTCAGGCTGGCGCCGTCGAGGGCGATGCCCTGCGGCGCGGTCGTCCAGCTTTCGCCGGGCGCCACGGGAAAGGCGCGGGTCACGGTGCCGGTGGTGACGATCTCGCCGGCGGCGAGCGGCGGGTTGTCCGGGTCGGCCGCCAGCACCTCGACCAGATGGCGCAGCGCGCAGAGCGGGCCGTCCAGCACGTTGGCCGACTGCCCGCGGTCGACCAGGTCGCCGTCGCGAAAGAGTTCGATCTCGAAGCCTGCGAGCTCCCGCAGCCAGCCTTCCCGGCGGCCGGCGACGGGATGCCGCGGGCCGACCAGCAGGGCACCGTGCAGGCCGCAGGCGGCGATCGTGTCGGCGACGGCGAAGCGCCAGCCGGGAAAGACCGACTGCACGATCTCGATACCGTGGGCGACCCAGTCGATGCAGTCGAGCAGCGCGGCGGCGTCCATGCCCGGTTCCGGCGCGGCGGCCAGCCCGAAGACGATCTCCGGCTCGATGCGCGGCTCGGCCAGCCCCGCCAGCGGAAAGCGCGTCGGCCCCTCGCCGGCGAGATCGACGAGCGTGCGGTCGTAGACGTAGCCCCAGATCGGCTGGTGCACGCCGTACTCCGCCCAGATCGTCCGGTTGGTGAAGCCGATCTTGCGCCCGACGGACCGCTCGCCGGCCGCCTCCCGGCGGCGGCGCGCCTCGGCCGTCACGCGGTAGGCCTCCTCCAGGCCGAAATCGGCCCAGCGGTCGGTGAAGGGCGCCAGCTGCCGGCCGCTGCCGAGCACGGCCAGGATCTCCTCGGCGACCGCCTCGACTCTCCTGCTCCCCGCGACCTCACTCGGCATGACCCCAGCTCCGGCTATCCGCCGAGGGCGCGCAGCACCTCGTCGGTCGAGGTCACCGCCGCCACGTTCTGCATCGCATAGTCGATCGAGGCGCGGTGCCAGTCGGCGTTCATGGTGGAGCAGCCGTCCTCGGGGATGATCATGATGTAGCCCTTGTCGGCCCCGGTGCGCGCCGTGTGCTCGATGGACATGTTGGTCCAGGCGCCGGTCTCGATGAGGATATCGCGCCCCTCGGCCTTCAGGATGGTCTCCAGGTTGGTGCCCTCCCAGGCGCTCATGCGCATCTTGGAGACGACGTGGTCGCCCGCCTGCGGCTCCAGCCCCGGCACCGGCTGCGCCCCCCAGCTGCCCTTGACCAGGGCGCCGGCCGCCAGCGTGTTCTCGAAGAGCGGCGCGTTCTGGGTCATGCCGCGGCCGCCGTTGTCCACCTCGAACCAGACGTGGATCACGGGAATGCCGAGCGCCCGGCAGCGCTCGGCCAGACGGGCGATGTTGGCGATGGCGTCCTGCTCCCGGCAGTGAATCGGCGAGCCGGACTCGGCGAAGGCGCCGCCGTCCATCACCACGTCGTTCTGCATGTCCTGGATGATCAGCGCGCAGCGTTCCGCCTCCAGCGCGACGCCGCCCTCGGCCTGCGAAGGTGCAGCTGCCGAACGGCCGGCCGGGGGCCGGGCGCGCATGAAGGGTTCCCGGCGCGGCCCCACGCGGGTCTCGACCGCATAGACCGAGGTGGAGGCCGCGACGAAGAGCGTGCGCCAGTCCGGCCCGCCCCAGTGCAGGTTGGCCGGCAGCTCCGGCACCGCGATCTTGCCGAGCAACCGCCCGTCGGGATCGTAGACCCAGAGGCCGCCGGGCGCCGTGACCCAGACGTTGCCCTCGGTGTCGCACTTCATGCCGTCCGGCACGCCCGGCTTCAGGCTGTCCTTGATGCCCGAGGCGAAGATGCGGCCGGACCCGAGGCTGCCGTCGCTGCCCACCTCGAAGACGCGGATGTTCGCCTGGTCGGTGTCGTTGACGTAGAGCAGCCGCTCGTCCGGCGAGAAGCAGAGGCCGTTGGGCTGGGTGAAGAGGTAGCGCTCCACCAGCAGCTCGGGCTCTTCCCCCTCCCGGCCCGGCCGGATGCGGAAGACGCCCTGCCAGCCCAGCTCGCGCGGCCGCTCCACGCCGAAGCCTTCCATGCGGCCGTACCAGGGGTCGGTGAAGTAGATCGAGCCGTCGGAGGCGACGCAGAGGTCGTTGGGGCTGTTGAGCTCCTTGCCCTCGAAGTGGGAGGCCAGCACCTCGCGCCTGCCGTCGGGGCCGAAGCGCGCCACGCTAGAGGTGGAGTGCTCGCAGACCAGCAGGTTGAGCTCGGCATCATAGGTCATGCCGTTGCCCTTGTTGGAGGGCCGCATCACCTCGCTGACACCGGAGGTCTCGTCCCAGCGGCGGCGCACGTCGGCCGGCATGTCGGAGAAGAGCAGGTGCTGCTCCACCGGATGCCAGATCGGCCCCTCGGTGAAGGTGAAGCCGGAGCCGATCCGCCGCAGCGGCGCCGCCTCGTCGATCAGCTTGCGGAACTCGGGCCGCAGGGCCTCGTGCGCCATCGTCTCTGCCCTCCCTGTAGCTACAGCCGGTAGACTCGCTTCGCCGTGTCGTGGAAGACCGCCTTCCGGTGGGCGGCACTGAGATCCCCGGCCGCCCGCAGATAGGCGGCGACCAGCGAGGCGTAGTCGGTCCAGAGCTTCTCGATCGGGAAGTTGGAGCCGAAGAGGCAGCGTTCCGCCCCGAAGATCGCGAGGGTGTCGTGCAGCACCCGCTCCACGTGGGCCGGGTCGTTGCGGTGGATGAAGGTCCCCAGTCCCGAGAGCTTGGAAACCACGTTGTCGCGCCGGGCCAGCTTGCTCATCTGCGCCTTCCAGAAGGCGCGTCCCGCGTCCGAGAGATCCTCCAGCATCCCCGCGTGCTGCAGGATGAAGGTCACCTTGGGGCAGGCGTCCACCAGCTCGCAGGCCGAGTCCATCTGTCCGGCGAAGACCTGCAGGTCGAAGGCCCAGCCGTAGTCGGCCAGGCGGGCGACGTTGCGCTGTACCTGGGCGTCGCGGCAGACCTCGGCGTGGGGGGCGAAGCGGTAGAGCGGGTTTTCGTGCCAGTGGTACTGCTGGCGAATGCCGCGCATCAGGGGATAGGCCGCCAGCCGGTCCAGCATCGGCCGGGCGTCGGGCACGGTCATGTCGCAGTAGCCGACGATGGCATGGGGCCAGCCGTTGCGCTCCGCCGTCTCCTGCACCCAGGCCACCTCCTCGACCTCGCCGCCCGGCGGCCAGTTGGTCTGGACGTAGACCGACTGCGTCACCCCCGTGCCGGCGACGTCGTCCCGGAACTCCTCGATGGGGTAGTCGCGCTTGATCGCGTCGTAGGGGCCGAAGATGCGCGGCTGCGTCGGACCCTGCAGCCAGGTCAGGTCGGCCTGGCGCCAGATGTGGTGATGGCCGTCGATGATCTTCACGCCGCTCTCCGTTCGAAGGTCAGGACCTCGTCGCACAGCCGCGCCGCGCTGGAGCCGTCGCCGAGCCGGTCGACGAAGGGCAGTACCGCGGCGAGGGCCGAGGTCTCGGGCCGGTAGCCGGGACCGGACGCCAGGGGATTGAGCCAGAGGATCGCCCAGGCGAGCCGGGACAGCCGCTCGACCCCGTCGATCATCGCCGCGGGGTCGCCGCGCTCCAGCCCGTCGGACAGCATCACGCAGAGCGCGCCGCGGGCGAAGCCGGCGAAGCGCGGCACGGCAAGGAAGGCCTGCAGCGCGTCGCCGAGACGGGTGCCGCCGTCCCAGTCCGCCACCAGCGTCGAGGCCAGGGCCAACGCCTGGTCGGGGTTGCGGCGGCGCAGCGCGCGGGTGATGCGGGTCAGGCGCGTGCCCAGCGTGAAGACCTCCAGGCGGTCGGTGGCGCGCGAGAGGCTGTGGGCGAAGCGCAGGTAGCCGTCGGTCTGCTCCTTCATGGAGCCGGAGACGTCGATCAGCAGCAGGACGCGCCGCCGCGTCCGCCGGCGCGCCAGGGCCGGCAGCGCCAGCAGCTCGCCGTCGCGCTTCACCGCGTCGCGCAGGCTGCGCCGCATGTCGAGGCGCCGCCCGCCCTTGCTGGGGCCGAGACGCCGCGACAGGCGCAGCGGCAGCGCGCGCGGCGCGCGGCGGCGGAAGCGCCGCAGGGCCTCCGCCTCGGACAGCTCGGCGAAGCGGCGGTCGAAGAGCCGCTCGGCGCCGCTGGGGGCGCCGCCGGCTTCCTCCGCCTCCTCCGGCTCGGGCGGTTCCAGGCCGCCGTCGCGATCGTCGTAGGCCTCCAGTTCCTCCTCCTCGGGGGCGCCCGGGGCCGTGGCCGCGAGCCCCTGCCCGAGGAAGAGCAGGCGGAAGAGCGCATCGAACTCCTCGCGCCGCTCCGGCGGCGGCGCGAGGGTGGCGACCGCGGCGCGGTGGACGTCCTCCATGGAGCGGGGGCCCAACAGGCCGACGGCGGCAACGAAGCTGCGGGTCTGCTCCGGCGCCACGGCGAAGCCCTCGCCGCGCAGCAGCGTGGCGAACTCCACGAAGGGCACGATCGGCCTGGGCAGGCTCTCGGCGCTCATGCCGCGCTCTCGTCCAGGATCCGGTCGAGCCGCGGCTCGATGAAGGCCAGGTCGTCCTGGTCCTTGAGCACGACGCCCACGGCCCGCTTGAAAGCCGTGGGCCAGGGCGCGCCCTGCTCGTGCAGCAGGGTCGCGGCCTCGGCCCACTCCACCGTCTCGGCGACGCCCGGCGCCTTGGCCAGGGGCTCGCGGCGCAGGGCGCCCACGGCGGCGACGACGCGCCAGGCCGTGTCGCGCGCCACCTGGCTGGCCCGCATCATCACGATCTCCGCCTCGCGGGTCGGATCGGGGTAGTCGATCCAGTGGTAGACGCAGCGCCGCCGCAGGGCCTCGTGCAGCTCGCGCGTGCGGTTGGAGGTCAGGATCACCACCGGATGCTCCTGGGCGCGGATCGTGCCGCGCTCGGGAATCGAGATGGAGAAGTCGGAGAGGAACTCCAGCAGGAAGGCCTCGAACTCGTGGTCGGCGCGGTCGATCTCGTCGATCAGCAGCACCGTGTCCGAGGGATGGCGCAGCGCCTCCAGCATCGGCCGGGCGATCAGGAAGTCGTCGGCATAGATGTTGACGTAGTCCTCGCCCGCCTGGCGGATCGCCAGCATCTGCCGCGGATAGTTCCACTCGTAGAGGGCGTGGGCCGCGTCGATGCCCTCGTAGCACTGCAGGCGCAGCAGCTGCCGGCCGAGGGAGGAGGCCAGGGCCTTGGCGCCCTCGGTCTTGCCCACCCCCGGCGCGCCCTCCAGCAGCAGCGGCTTGCCCAGGGCCAGCGCCAGATAGCCGGCCGTGGCCAGGCCGTCGTCGGCCAGGTACTGCGCATCGCGCAGCGCCCCGGCCAGACGGTCGGGGCTGTCGATGCCGACGATGGAGCGCCGGATCGCCATGCCGCTCAGCGACGCCCCTGGGGTTTGCCCTGGGGCCGGGCCCCGCCGTTGGCGCGAATGCCGCGCAGCACCTTCTCCGGCGTCACCGGCAGCTCGTCGATGCGCACGCCCACGGCGTTGAAGACGGCGTTGCAGACGGCCGGCAGCACCGGGTTGGCGCACATCTCGCCCGGTCCCTTGCCGCCGTAGGGGCCGTCGGGCGCGGGCCGCTCCAGGATGGCGATGTTGTGCGGGGCGATGTCGCCCGGTCCCGGCATGAGGTACTCGTTGAAGTCGATCGGGCCGTGGTCGCGGTTCGGGTAGTAGGGCTCGGTCGTCTCCCAGGCGGCGTGGCTCATGCCCATCCAGGCGCCGCCGACCAGCTGCTGCTCCACCAGCCGCGGGTTGAGGGCACGCCCCAGCTCGTAGGCGCTGTTCATCTCGATGACCGAGACCTCCCCGGTCTCGTCGTCCACCTCGACGTCGACGATCATCGCGGCATGGGCGTAGCAGGAGACCGGCGTCTGCTCGCCGGTCTCGGGGTCCACCTCGGACAGGGGGATGAGGAAGATGCCGCGGCCCGACACCGTGCGGCCCTGCTGGAACTGTGCCGCGCCGCAGGCCTCGGCCGTGGTGATGGAACGCGAGGGCGCACCCTTCACGTGGATGTTGCCCTTGCCGTCGGTGACCAGGTCGGCGGGATCGACCTCCAACTCCTCCGCCGCCGCCTCCAGCATGACGGCCCGCGCCTCCTGCGCCGCCTGGATCACGGCGTTGCCGACGCGATGGGTGCCGCGCGAGGCGAAGGAGCCCATGCAGTGCGGCCCGGTGTCGGAATCGGCCGTGTCGACGTAGACGTCCTCCACGGGCACGCCCAGGGTCTCGGCCGCAATCTGCCGCGTCACCGACTTCATGCCCTGCCCCAGGTCGATGGAGGAGAGCGCCACCATGAACTTGCCGCCGGGGTTGGAGTGCACCAGCGCCTGGGAGGGGTCGCCGCCCAGGTTCATGCCGATGGGATAGTTGATGGCGGCGAAGCCGCGACCGCGATGAATCGCCATCTCAGCGCCTCCTCAGGCCGGAGATCGAGGAAAAGCGGGTGACGCGCCGCTGCTCCGCCGGCGGCGCAGCCGGTGCCGGCGCGCCGGACGGCGGCGGCGCGCTCGGTGCCGGCTGGGACTGCGGCCGGGGCGGGCTGTCGAGGCGCGGCGCGACCGGCAGGCTGTCGCGGCCCGCCG
>SR_TP_S13solDRAFT_1000263_pt1 | contig 23767 bp, 20 predicted proteins | sample SodReaTP_S13sol_FD_11159 | JGI IMG/M metagenome (IMG submission 11159)
CCGCCCAATGGCGACGGCTCGGCCGACCTCAACAACGCCATGGCGGCCGCGCGCAGCATCGCGCGCCACATGCGCGAGCCGAAGATCATCGTCAACAAGTCCACCGTCCCGGTCGGCACCGCCGACAAGGTGCGCGAAGTGGTGGCCGAAGAGCTCCGGCGCCGCGGCGAGTCGATCGGCTTCACGGTCGTGTCCAACCCGGAATTCCTCAAGGAAGGCGCGGCGGTCGAAGACTTCATGCGGCCGGCCCGCGTCATCGTCGGCAGCGACGACGACCACGCCATCGAGGTGCTGCGCAGGCTCTACGCGCCCTTGAGTCGCAACCACGACAAGCTGCTGGTGATGGATGCCCGCTCGGCCGAACTGACCAAGTACGCCGCCAACGCCATGCTGGCCACGCGCATCAGCTTCATGAACGAACTGGCCAACCTGGCCGACGAAGTCGAGGCCGACATCGAACACGTGCGCCGCGGCATCGGCTCGGACCCCCGCATCGGCTACGACTTTCTCTACCCCGGTGCCGGCTACGGCGGCTCGTGCTTTCCCAAGGACGTCAAGGCCCTGATCCACACCGCGCGGGGCACCAGCCGCGGCGGTCTGGAGATTCTCGAGGCGGTCGAGCGCGTCAACGAAGCACAGAAACGCCTGCTGGTCGAAAAGATCCGCTTCCGCTTCGGCGACGACCTCGGCGACCGGCGCTTTGCGGTCTGGGGCCTGGCCTTCAAACCCGGCACCGACGACATGCGCGAAGCGGCCAGCATCACCGTTATCGAAGGCCTGCTCCAGGCCGGAGCCACCGTCAGCGCCTACGACCCGGTCGCCGCCGGCGAGGCCGCAAGGATCTTCGACCAGCGCCCCGGCCTGCACTTCGCCCCGGGGCCCATGCGCGCCCTCGAAGGTGCCGACGCGCTGGTCATCGTCACCGAATGGAAGGAGTTCCGCAGCCCCGATTTCGAACGCATCCGACACGAACTCAAGCAACCCGTCATCTTCGACGGCCGCAACCTCTACGACCCGCAGGACCTGCGCGCCCAGGGCTTCGAATACCACAACATCGGCCGCAACAGGAAAAGCTGACGGTTCGTTTGTTGGTTTTTTGGTTCTTTGGTTCTTTGGTTCTTTGGTTTTTTGGTTGCTTGGGGTCGTGATGCAGGTGAGCTGGGTTGGAGGCTAGGGCGTTGAATTCATTGAGTCCCCCGCAGGATGCGTGGAGCGCAAGCGCAACGCATCAGCTCCCGGCAAACGCAGCCGATGCGTTACGGCTCCACGCATCCTCCAGGTGCCGGAAATCCGGCCGCGGCGCCAGATTGCAGCACGGCCCCGTAGGATGCGTGGAGCGCAAGCGCAACGCATCAGCTCCCGACAAACGCAGCCGATGCGTTACGGCTCCGCCTCCACGCATCCTACAGGTGCCGGAAATCCGGCCGCGGCGCCAGATTGCAGCACGGCCCCGCAGGATGCGTGGAGCGCAAGCGCAACGCATCAGCTCCCGACAAACGCAGCCGATGCGTTACGGCTCCACACATCCTACAGGTGCCGGAAATCCGGCCGCGGCGCCAGATTGCAGCACGGCCCCGTAGGATGCGTGGAACGTAAGCGCAACGCATCAGCTCCCGGCAAACGCAGCCGATGCGTTACGGCTCCACACATCCTCCAGGTGCCGGGAATCCGGCCACGGCGCCAGATTGCAGCACGGCCCCGTAGGATGCGTGGAGCGCAAGCGCAACGCATCAGCTCCCGGTAAACGCAGCCGATGCGTTACGGCTCCGCCTCCACGCATCCTGCAGGTGCCGGAAATCCGGCCACGGCGCCAGATTGCAGCACGGCCCCGTAGGATGCGTGGAGCGCAAGCGCAACGCATCAGCTCCCGGCAAACGCAGCCGATGCGTTACGGCTCCGCCTCCACGCATCCTGCAGGTGCCGGGAATCCGGCCACGGCGCCAGATTGCAGCACGGCCCCGTAGGATGCGTGGAGCGTAAGCGCAACGCATCAGATCCCGACAAACGCAGCCGATGCGTTGCGGCTCCGCCTCCACGCATCCTCCAGGTGCCGGAAATCCGGCCACGGCGCCAAATTGCAGCACGGCCCCGTAGGATGCGTGGAGCGTAAGCGCAACGCATCAGCTCCCGGCAAACGCAGCCGATGCGTTACGGCTCCGCCTCCACGCATCCTGCAGATAAGACTTGAAGACAAGGCCTTGGCCACGAGCCATCACCAACCGGCACCACGAGCCCGAGCAATCAAAAAACCAAAACACGCAATCCGAATGCCAACTAACCTCCTGCAAAACCTGAGAACCCACAAAGCCCAAATCGCCATCATCGGCCTGGGCTACGTCGGTTTGCCGCTCGCCGTGGAATTCGCGCGCAAATACAAGGTGATCGGCTTCGACATCAAGCCGGCGCGCATCGACCAGTTGCGCCAGGGCCACGACGTCACGCGCGAAGTCGAACCCGCGCATCTCGAGGCCGTCCGCGACAACCTGCAGCTGAGCAGCGAGCCCGCCGACCTCGCATCCGCCAGCGTCTACATCGTCACCGTGCCCACGCCCATCGACGAATACCGCCGGCCCGACCTGCGCCCCCTGCGATCGGCCAGCAAGACCGTCGGCCAGGCCCTGAAACCCGGCAACGTCGTCATCTACGAATCCACCGTCTATCCGGGCTGCACCGAAGAAGACTGCGTCCCCATCCTGGAACAGGAAAGCGGCCTGACCTGCGCAATAAACTCTGTCGGCCCGGCCACCCCTGCTCCTGTCGTCCCGGCCGAAGAGCCGGGACCTCGCACCCCCGAGCCAGCACGGCCAGGCTCAACGCCACCCCAACCGTGCGAGACCCCGGATAATCGCCAGGCGACTTCCGGGGCGACAACGCCCAACAGCGGCAAAGCCGCAGGCGAGCCGTCCCCAACCAACAAACCAACCGACGGTTTCTTCGTCGGTTACAGCCCCGAACGCATCAACCCCGGCGACAAGGCCCACGGCGTCACCACCATCGTGAAAGTGACTTCCGGCTCGACGCCGGACTGCGCCGAATTCGTCGACCAGCTCTACAAAAGCATCATCACCGCCGGCACCTACAAAGCGAAAAACATCCGCACCGCCGAAGCCGCCAAGGTCATCGAAAACACCCAGCGCGACGTCAACATCGCCCTGGTCAACGAGCTGGCCATGCTGTTCGGCCGCCTGAACCTCGACACCGGCGCCGTACTCGAAGCCGCAGCCACCAAGTGGAACTTCCTGCCGTTCAAACCCGGCCTGGTCGGCGGCCACTGCATCGGCGTCGACCCCTACTACCTGACGCACAAGGCCCAGCAGATCGGCTTCCACCCGCAGATGATCCTGGCCGGCCGCCGCACCAACGACGGCATGGGGCACTTCGCTGCCGGCGAACTGATCAAGCACATGGCCAGAAAGAGCTGCTACCACGCCGGCGCCCGCGTGCTGATCCTGGGCCTGACCTTCAAGGAAAACTGCCCGGACCTGCGCAACACCCGCGTGGTCGACGTCATCGAAGCCCTCAAGGGCTACAACCTCGAAGTCGACGTCCACGACCCCTGGGCCGACCCGCAAGAGGCGCACGAAGAATACGGCCTTAAGCTCACCCAAGAGCCCGAAGCCCAAGCCTACGACGCCGCCATCCTCTGCGTCGCCCACAAGGAATTCCAAGCCGGCACCATCCGCCCCTGGCTCAAGGACAAACACGTCCTCTACGACCTGAAAAGCGTCTTGCCGACGGGATCAGCCGATGCTCGATTGTAGAAACGAATGAAAGCATCCACAGTTTCACATCACGAAGCCGAAATCGAAGAACTTCGTTCAGACCGCGACCTTGCAGTCCTCAAGACCGTCGGCATGCGCCTGTCCGTAGAGCCCACAGACCGCGCCGCATGAGTCCGTCCGGGACACTGCCCCGGCCCATTTGACAAAGATTGCCAAATACTGTCAAAATTTGGGCAGGAGGTGATTTTATGGCAACCATGAATGTCTCACTGCCCGATGAAATGAAGAACTGGGTCGAAGAGCGCTCCCGATCCGGTCGATACAGCAACGCCAGCGACTACGTACGCGACCTGATCCGTCGCGACCAGGATCGCGCTCAAAAGATTGCCAGATTGCAGGCCCTGGTAGATGAAGCTGTCAGCAGCGGTGAAAGCCAGCGCACAATGGAACAGATCGAACAAGAGGCCCGGTCCCGACTCGCCAGGGGCACGTGAGTTCGTTCAAACTAACCGTCGCTGCAGAAAAGGATCTCATTCGGATCTACACCGAGGGAGTCATCGCCTTCGGCCCCGAACAGGCAAGCCGCTACCACCAAATGCTCTTCCAGACCTTTGGGTTCCTGGCAGACAATCCGCGGGCTGCTACCGTCAGACCTGAACTGACCAAGGACATAAGGATTCATCCCACAGGGACTCATATCGTGCTTTACACGGTGCGCAGGCAGGACATCCTAATCCTGCGCATCCGCCATCAACACGAAGACTGGCTGGATCACGAGTGAAAACCCAGGAAATGCAAAAAGCTGCATGGCGTCACGCCATCGAGCAAGGGGCCGAAACAGCGGACACGCGCAGCGAAGTCCCTTACTCCCCGGAGACCCTTCGGCAAATCACCCACGATGCCGAGCGGACCATCGCCGACTCCGGCTCAATAGACCCGGATGTCCTGCCCTGAACGTTTCAGGATCGTCCTGTCGCCAAAGGCCCGACAGGACTTTGTCGACATACTTCGATACACCGCATCCCAATGGGGCCATCGCCAACTGGCGATTTACCGCGACAGAATTGATAGAGCATTCCAACGGATCAACCAGAACCCGCAAGTCGGAGCGCTTCGGAACGACCTGGAAAAGTCCTACAGAACGCTTGCCGTCGGCGTCCATGTGATCCCGACAAAAATCGAAGCAGGTACGAATCGTTCGAATTCTGCATCAACGCATGGACCCGGCCAACTACCGCTGATCGCCCCGGAACCCGGAACCCGGAACCCGGAACCCGGAACCCGTAAACCGCAAAGCGTAAACCGTTCGTCGCTTCCGTAACCCGTCCCCTCCAACCAGATGAACAAGCCAACGAACAAACAAACCAACGAACCGGCGCCGTGCCCAATCGAGGCCCCAGCCCGCGACCACGCCCTGTCGCCACGGCAGTTGTGCGACCTCGAACTGTTGACCAACGGCGCCTTCCACCCTCTTACCGGCTTCCTGGGGGAAAAGGACTACGAATCGGTGCTGGAGCGGATGCGCCTGGCCGACGGCCAGCTCTGGCCCATCCCCATCACCCTGGATGTGCCGGAGACCTTCGCCAGATCAATCGACACAGGAGAAACCATCGGCCTGCGCGATGCCGAAGGCGTGCTGCTGGCCACCCTGCAGATCATCGACATCTGGCAGCCCGACCGCCGCGCCGAAGCCGAAGCCGTCTACGGCACCACCGACACCAACCACCCCGGCGTGGCGCGCCTGCTCGAGCGAACGCACCCCTACTACATCGGCGGCAAGGTCAAGCTGATCCAGCCGCCGCTGCACTACGACTTCGTCCACCTGCGCCACAGCCCGGCCGAACTCAAGGCCTGGTTCAGGAAGATGGGCTGGGAACGCATCGTCGCCTTCCAGACGCGCAACCCCATGCACCGCGTCCACCAGGAACTGACCTTCCGCGCCGCGCGCGAGGTCGAAGCCAACCTGCTCATCCACCCGGTGGTGGGCCGCACCCAGCCCAACGACATCAACCATTTCACGCGGGTGCGCTGCTACGAGCACATCCTCAAGCGCTACCCCGAGCAGACCACCGCCCTGTCGCTACTCAACCTGGCCATGCGCATGGCCGGCCCCAGGGAAGCCCTGTGGCACGCCCTGATCCGCGCCAACCACGGCTGCACCCACTTCATCGTCGGCCGCGACCACGCCGGCCCCACAAACCCCGGAACCGGCCGAGGCTACTACGGCCCCTACGACGCACAGGAACTCATCCAGCGCCACGAACCCGAAACCGGCATCGCCATGGTGCCCTTCCGCGAAATGAAGTACGTCGAATCGCGCGCCCAGTACCTGCCGGCCGACGAGATCAGCCCCGACGAGCAGGTACGCGAAATCTCCGGCACCGAAATCCGCCGGCGCCTGAGCGAAGGCCTGGACATCCCCGAATGGTTCAGCTACCCGGAAGTGGTCGCCGAACTGCGCCGCAGCCACCCGCCCAGGGCCAGGCAGGGTTTCACCATCTTCTTCACCGGCCTGTCCGGCTCGGGCAAGTCAACCCTGGCCAACGCCCTGCAGGTCAAGCTGATGGAACTGGGCGGGCGCCAGATCACCCTGCTCGACGGCGACATCGTCCGAAAGAACCTGTCGAGCGAGCTGGGCTTTTCGAAACAACACCGCAACCTCAACATCCTGCGCATCGGCTTCGTCGCCAGCGAAATCACCAAGAACGGCGGCATCGCCATCTGCGCCCCCATCGCGCCTTACACGGCCACAAGACGCGAAGTGCGCGACATGGTCGAACCCCACGGCGGCTTCATCGAAATCCACGTATCCACCCCGCTGGAAGTGTGCGAACAGCGCGACCGCAAGGGGCTGTACAAGAAAGCGCGGCAGGGGATCATCAAGGAATTCACCGGGATATCGGACCCCTACGAAGAGCCGGAGGCACCCGAGCTGCGGATTGACACCGCGCACGTCGAACCGGACAAGGCCGTGCAGCAAATTCTATTGAAGCTGGAACACCTGGGCTATCTGGCGGGAAAAATCAAGTGACCCGGAGCTCTCTGGGCCCGGAAACCGTAACCCGTAAACCGTCCGCTTCCAGCCAGAACGCGCAGGAAAAGCAACACTTCCACTCGAATGACTGGCAGCGCACCGTCTACATCAACACCCTCGACGTTGGCACCACCGACTTCGACCTGAGCCATGAGAAGAATAAGGCCCTGGTCGAACAGGGCATCCAGGGCGCAGAAACCTATTTCCAGTGGTTCGAGGACCAGCAAGAGAGCCCAGTAAACTGCCTGGAGCCCAACTCTTGAGACTTTCGCCTTTGGCCTTGAAGCTCTTTCCAAACGAATGAACGAACAAACCAACCAACGAAACGACGCCATCCGCAATCACACCCCGGAGCGAGACTACTCGTTCCCCCGACGGGAACGCTGCGATATCCGGCGCCCCACCGACCACACGTTTATCGCAAACTCACAAATCAGATCCAGTTGAGAATATTGAGTACGCGGATGTTCGCCAAGCTTCGCAGTCAGCTATTCGGCAGTGAATTCCGAGTCCAACTTGTGCGCGGGGGACTAGGAAGCATCGCCGTAAAAACCGCAAATGCAGGCCTCGCCTTCGCTCTCGCGGTCGCGCTTGCTAGAACGATGGGTCCCGAAGGGTACGGCACCTATTCATTCGCACTCGCGGTAATAATGCTGTGTGCCGTACCCGCCCAACTCGGCGTACCACAGCTAGTCGTTCGTGAGACCGCTAAGACCTTAGACAAAAAAGACTTTTCCGTCATGCGAGGATTGTGGCGATGGAGCAACATCGCCGTTGGCACGTTCTCCGCACTGGCGCTAATCATCATACTCAGCTTCATCCTGTTTACAGAGACGGGCCACCACAGCACCCGGGTATCCACGATCCTGTTTGGCACCACATTAATTCCAATCATTGCTTTGGCAAGCGTACGGGGTGCAGCTCTCCGAGGACTAGGAAGGGTGGTACATGGTCTTTTACCGGAAAGCGTGATTCGTCCAGCAATATTGCTAATCCTGGTACTTATCTCAGCGCAATGCCTGTCCGTAAATCAGATTACACCCAAAACCGCAGTATTGTTTTACATTGCCGCAGCGACCGCAGCTCTTTTAATAGGCACCTGGCTCCTCCGCCGTTCACGACCATCCGATATGGGTAAGCGGATAGCGACGGAGTACCGCGCGTCATATTGGGGGGCGATGATCATCCCGTTGGCAATGATTTCAGGAATGCTCATAATAAATAAGTACGCCGATCTTTTGATCCTTGGCGTGTTTCAAACCGATAAAGAAGTCGGGATATACCGAGTGACCTACCAAGTCGCTCTTCTTGTGATTTTTGGGCTTCAAGCAATGAATCTTGTATTGCAGCCTCATTTTGCTCGCCTACATCAACAGGGCGATATACCAAAACTACAGAAGCTTGTTACATCAAGCGCTCGGTTTATGCTCTTACTAGCAGTCCCTCCAGTACTTCTATTCGCTCTCTTTGGAGAAGATCTACTTGGAATGATCTTTGGGGCACCATACAGGTCTGGGGGTATAGCGCTAACGATTCTCGCTATTGGACAACTGCTCAATGCAGGCCTGGGCTCTGCAGATATGCTCCTGAACATGACTGGCCATGAAAGAGAAACAATGAAGATTACGATGATATCCGCGGCACTCAACGTAGCCCTGAATGTCGTTCTTATTCCCATTTTTGACATCGTAGGCGCGGCATCATCGACTGCCGTTACGCTGTTTATCTGGAAAATGTTGCTCAGGCGCGCCTCCAACGCCAGTTTGGGGTTGGAGACCGCAGCGTTCGGCCGACTCGGCCACCTACAGGACCATCCACAGGCACGCTCTTGAGCCGCCACTCCCCCCGGAAACTCAATAACATATCAGGTCCTGCCCTCACGAAGTTATCTTATGGAAAACATAGACGAGAAGCTCTCAGAACTTAAAGCCTTGCCAATATTAGTAACAAGCTTTCGCAGGTCAGGTACACATCTGTTGATTGATACGCTCAGAAAAAACTTCCCCTCATGCAAGACATATAAATGGCCGCATGAGCCCGTAAGCTGCCTATACTTGTCCGTTGAAAGCCTCTTCGCTCCTTCTAAGGTACCGACCACGGATAAAAAGGCGCTTCAAATTCTAAAAAGGTGCTCATCGCCCACCATGAAAACCCACCTATTTCCTGATGAATGGAAGCGATATCGCCTACCCAGTAAAGGTGTGTTTTCACTCAACACCAGTTGGCATGACTGGATCGAAAACCGAGCAAGGCACCTATACATATATCGCGATGGAAGAGACGTTCTCACTTCCTTGCAGGCTTTTATGGCTGGCTTTGATACCCGCGCCCGTTGCGACTTGCCAACCTTCATGCGCCTCCCCATCATCAACGGCGTCACACCTCCTGCGGCGTGGGCAGAACATGTTAGGAGGGCATTACTTCAAGACAGATATCACACTCTTTCATATGAAGGGCTTGTTAGTAACAGCGAGGAAACGATTAATCGCATAGGTAGATGCATCGCTGAACAACCACTGGGCTTTGAATTACCCAAGCGCCAAGACTTCAGCCCAGTCAACCGGGCTATTCGACGGGTCTCCGTCCGGCCTGAGAATACGATAATAGATGGAAGAGCACGTGGTAAGGCTCTAGATTGGAGACACGCGATTTGTAGAGAAGATGGCCAATGGTTTGAGAATGAAACAAACTCCTTATTGACGCATTTAGGATACGAGAACTCAACGAACTGGTGGGAGAGTCTTTCGAACCCATGACAGACCGAAACACACTATCAGCCCATGTACTCTTGCAGAAAACGCGTAATCACTTATTAGTTGAATAGATTACTGGCACCTTTTTATGTTGCTTGAAAAACATACGTCGAACAATGGCTACCAACTTCTAAAGCCGAGGAAAAGTGATTTAGTTACCATTTTTCTTGCCCTTGCCGTCACCCTCTCCCTGACGGGCTATTCAACACTATTGATGCTTTACTCCAATACTGCCGGCGGCATCGAAGGAAGCCGCAATCTTACTGTTCCTATTAGACTATCGATAATAGTACTGCTTTGTGCCGCATACGGACTCGGTGCGCGAAATAACAAACACCCCGCACTCATTTTCTTTTTAGCCTTCTCCGCTGTCTATCTTGTTCGGATAATGGTGGAATGGCAGCGACAACCCGTTGATTTATATCGGCCGCCCCTAGAATTTCTACTATATTTCGTGTCCTTCACGCTTGCGCCGCTGCTAATCATATCTTCTATACCAATCAGCGAAAAAGCTGCCAGCCTGCTACTCAAAAGCCTCTTCTGGACCGCTGTTGCGTTTTCGCTGCTCACGATAGCTTTCTATATGCCTTATATAGGACAGACTACTCGCCTTAGCTTGGCAGTGGGATACGACGATGCCTACATTTCTCCTCTTGCTTTGTCCTACCAGTCCGGCTTGATGCTAGGAGTGATCTTGATCTCATGGTTTGTAACCCGCACACTTCCGACCAGGCAGATCTGGGTGATGTTGGCTGTCGCACTATTGATGGTTCCGTTCTTTCTGGGCGCGTCAAGAGGCTCCGTTGTTGCCTTGGCTTTTGTTCTCTGTTTCTTTCTAGCATTCTACGGAAAAATCAAGCGTCGAGTAACATTGACCATTGGCGCAATAGCCCTAACAGTTTTGGCCATTGCCTTGCAAGATCATCTCGGCGACGGCGTATTCATGCGAATCGCAAGCTTGGGCCAGGACATTGAGGCCGGCTCGACTTCTGCGATCCGCTTAGTCTACTGGCGGGAAGGAATCGAACAATTTCTTATATCGCCGCTCTTTGGAAACAGCCTCCAACTAGAGACTTTTCGACACCATCCTCACAACTGGTTTATCGAGGTCTTGATTACAACCGGAGTAACCGGGTTCATTCCATTTTGTTTATTTGTGTTCTTTCTGTTCCGCGCTGCCGTGCAGGTAATTAACAGCGCCCCAGGGCGCGAATGGGTAGTCGTTGTCTTTCTCGTAGGCTTCACATCCAACATGTTTAGCGGATCTATTGCCTCTTCGGCAATTACGATGACAGGCGCCGGACTTGTGCTAGGTGTTTGGGTTGAAAGGAAACGATTTCGAGAAAAACTGAGACTAGCACAACTATGAATGTATTGATTGTCCAACCGGATATTCGACGTTATCGAGCCGACTTTTTCAACGCCCTCGCCGAACATACCAGTCGGGTTACGGTGGCACACTTTGGCGTAGATGAATCAAATCAGTCTGACGTTTTTAATACCGTTAAACTCAAATCTAGCCCATTAGGTCGCCTGGTTTCAATTTTCACCCTCCTCAAGCTCCATGTTAAGAACGATGTGGCAATTGTAGTCTTTGACGTACACTACTGGAATGTGATGGTTGCGTCCGCACTTGCATCATTTACCTCCCCGATTATTTTCTGGGGACACGGGCTAGGCCGTACAGTCATTGGACGCCGTCTGAGAAAAGCCTGCCTTACTTGGAGCAGCGCAGTGATCATGTATGGCGATGCCGGCCGCGACCAGCTTCTACGAAATGGCGCAAACCCCAATCAAATCTTCATAGCACGAAACACTTTGTCGGTTCCGGGTTATAAAGACACTAGCTCTCACAAGAAAACATGCTTCCTATATGTCGGTCGCCTCCAAGAGCGCAAGCGACTGGATGATCTTCTCGAAGCCTACCAACGATATCGACTTCTCTCGAAGGAGCGTGCCCTTCCCCTTGTAATCCTAGGCAGCGGTCAAATTGAACCCGCGCTCAAGCAGTTGACCCATGATCTAGGCCTTGGAAAAGAGGTTACATTTATCGCCGGAACAACAGAACCGGAGAAGCTGAAACCTATTTTCTCTCAAGCCTTGGCTTATGTCTCGCCCGGACACGTCGGCTTGGGGCTCCTGCACGCATTCTCATTCGGCGTGCCCGTAGTTACTTACCAAGTATCAACGCATGCACCAGAATTCGAGAACCTGAAAGACGAAGAGAACGGACTTCTTGTTGACCCAGATAACGACGAGCTTGCTCGCGCTCTCCTTAGATTAACACTCAATCCTGATTTCGCCATGCAGCTTGGCAGGTCAGCGTTCAGGACGTATGAGGATGCTGCTCACCCCGACAAAATGGTGGAGCAATTCATCGAAGCAATCGAATACGCGATGAATGCACGACTTTAATCGAAACTCTTGAAGGGATTTACAGTTTGTGGCTAAGGAATCCGATCAACAAGTAGCACGACCAAGAACCGTTCTGGTAAACGCTGTTTCAGCTAAGTTTGGCGGAGCACGTACCATCATCGAGGATTTTCTGGAGTTTGCTAAGAGAAATCAACAGCTGAACTTCGTTATTTTGACGGGATTCGAGCCGCCCTCATCACTTCCGGATCATATCCATTGGCAAAAGAAGCCATTAAGTGGACCGTTCGCTGCGATTTTTAACTTTTTGGGTGTTTTTCTTTACTTCATCAAGTATCGATGCAGTGTCTTGCTGTCTTTCAACAACATGAACACGCTTCTCGTGTCTGCCTGCAAGCGCATCACCTACCTCCACCAGCAAAAAGTGTTGGAAATGAGTTTCAAGGAGCCCAAGACCCGCATTATACGTTGGTATCTACGTACCGCACGAGAGCCTATCATCGTTCAGTCTCCCCAGGTAAAAGATGACTTCATTGCAATGTTTGGCAACAGGCATCCCGTTAATGTCATTTGGCCTGGAATCAGTATCCCCGATCAGCACACCGAGCTTGTCCGGAAGCCACAATCGCTGCTAATACCGGTTGTCAGTCCTGGGACACCTCACAAGAATTTTGACTTCGTCCAACAAACAGCGCATCTACTCGGTTCGGGTTGGGAGGTGCTGGTTACGTCATCCGATCATGAAGTAAATACGGCTGGAATTTCGAATATTCAATTCATCGGCGTGCAGACGCGCGCAGAACTGTTCAAACGTTATCGGGAAGCCACTTGCGTACTCATGGCTTCGACCCATGAAACAGTGGGACTGCCCATTTTTGAGGCGTTGGCAACGAACACGCCTGTTGTGGCATATGACGCTCCCTACATTCGCTCATTTCGTGAAAAGTTTGGTATAGCTTCAGGTCTAGAGATTGCCGACACCCCCAGAAGGGCGAGCCAATTCATAAGCCAGATTTCGGCAGAACCACCCAGAGTTGAGTCGTCTCGAGATTTTCGACTTGGTGAATGGGATAAATTACTAGAGCACTTGTAAAGATGACGCTATGAAACAGATTTTCCAGAGCATTTCAACTGGCGATTCACAGCTAAGCAATGCCCCGACGCCCAAGATTCGCAAACGAACACTGTTGCTTGAAACCAGCAAATCACTGATTTCCGCTGGCACCGAACGCATGCTCGTCGATTTTGGCAAAGCCAATTGGCTCAAAAAGGCCCGTCAGCAGCCCGACAAGGTTCGTATGGTGCTGGAAAAGACTCGCACCGATGGCGTACTGGCAACCTACGAAGCGGTGCAAAGCAAACTGGATCAACCGTTGGCGCCAGGCTACTGCAATGTCGGGGTGGTTGAAAAACTCGGCCCCGGAGTCACGGCGTTTTCCGTAGGCGACCGCGTTGCCAGCAACGGCCCGCACGCTGAGGTTGTATGTGTCCCGGAAACTCTTTGTGCCCGAATTCCCGAAGGCGTTACGGACGGGCAGGCGACATTCACAGTTCTCGCGGCCATTGGGCTTCAGGGCATCCGTCTGGCTGCACCGACGCTGGGCGAGTGTGTGGTGGTCACGGGCCTCGGACTGATTGGTCTGCTTACGGTTCAGCTGTTGCGCGCACAGGGCTGCCGCGTCATGGGGATTGACCCTGATTCGGAGCGGCGTGCGATGGGCGAAAAGTTCGGTGCTGAAGTGACGGTGAGTCCGGCCGATGCTTCTGATGTGGTGGCAGCCGGCATGGCCTTTTCACGCGGTCGAGGGGTGGATGCCGTGTTGATCACGGCGGCGACCAAGAGCAATGAACCGGTCAGCCAAGCTGCGCGAATGTCCCGAAAGCGCGGGCGGATAGTGCTGGTTGGGGTTACGGGCCTGGAGCTCTCCCGTGCGGATTTCTACGAGAAGGAACTGTCGTTCCAGGTGAGTTGTTCGTATGGGCCCGGGCGGTACGATCCGGCCTATGAGGAGGCTGGGCAGGACTACCCTATCGGCTTTGTGCGCTGGACCGAGCAGCGTAATCTCGAGGCAGTGCTGGACATGATGGCCAGCGGCGCGCTGGATGTTTCGCCGTTGATTTCGCATCGGTTCCCGTTCGAAGAAGCGCCGAAAGCCTACGAGCTACTGACCTCTGGTGAGCCATCGCTGGGCATCCTTTTGGAGTATTCGAAAGATCGAAAGCGGGCGGATTTAACCACCCAGATCGTTCGCTTGCGGGACGAAGATGAGTCGCGGACCGCTGAAGGGCGTTGCCGCGTCGCATTTCTGGGCGCTGGGAACTATGCCAGTCGAGTGTTGATTCCAGCCTTCAAGGCGGCCGGGGCCGAACTGCAGACACTGGTGAGCGCGGGTGGGGTCAGCGCAACACACCATGGGCGTAAGTTTGGCTTTGCCCAAGCCGCAACGGATTGGGAGGCGGCGGTTGGGGACGATTCTGTCAATACCATCGTCATCGCCACCCGACACAACACGCACGCGCGCCAAGTCATCGCAGCGCTGCAAGCTGGAAAGCATGTCTTCTGCGAGAAACCCCTGTGTCTGACTCTGGAAGAGCTGGATGAAATTACCGAAACCCTCCAGAACCAATCCTCCAACAGCAAATCCAAGATAGCAAACAACCAGTACCTGACCGTCGGATTCAACCGCCGTTTTTCGCCCCATGTCCAGAAAATGAAATCGCTCCTCGCCACGGTCGACGAGCCCAAGAGCTTCGTCATGACCGTGAACGTCGGCGAGATTCCAGCAGATCACTGGACGCAGGATCGTGAAGTTGGCGGTGGCCGCATTGTCGGGGAAGCCTGTCACTTTATCGATCTTTTGCGCTACCTGGCCAATTCGCCCATCAGCGCTGCCGATGGTCTTTCGCTGGGGCAACACCCCGCCCTGGCAACACGTGATGACAAGGCCACCTTGGTGCTTCACTTCGAGAATGGTTCGGTCGGTACGATTCACTATCTAGCCAACGGACACCGCAGCTTTCCCAAAGAGCGGCTGGAAGTCTTCTGCGCCGGTCGAGTCCTGCAGCTCGATAACTTCCGCAAGCTGCGCGCATGGGGCTGGAAGGGCTTTTCCGGTATCAAAACATGGCGGCAGGACAAGGGGGTTAATGCCATGGTGCAACAATTCAATTCTACCGTGAGTGCCGGCGGACCCCCTTTGATCCCATTGGGGGAGGTTCTGGAAGTCAGTCGAATATCCATCGAACTGGCCAACGCCTTATGATCAGGCTTGGTGTCGACTGGCTAGATCGCAAGCTATATCCGGGATTTCAGAGAAACTGGGATGACCATTTATTCCGCGCGAAGATCCTGGAACACCTGAAGCCGGAACATGAATTGCTCGATCTCGGCGCCGGAGCCGGCATTGTCGAGCAGATGAATTTTCGCGGCCTGGCAAAAAAGGTGTGCGGAGTTGACCTTGATGAACGTGTGACCAGCAATCCTTGCCTCGATGAAGGCAAGATCGCCGATGCGGAGAAAATCCCCTATTCTGAGGCCAGTTTTGACATGGTTATTTCAGACAACGTAATGGAGCACATCGTTGACCCTACTGCCGTACTAAGGGAGATTTATCGAGTTCTGAAGCCAGGCGGTGTCTTCATGTTCAAAACGCCGAACAAAAACCACTACATGCCATTGATAGCGCGATTGACACCTCACCGTTTTCATCAATACGTCAACCGACTTCGAGGGCGAGCAGTAGAAGATACGTTTCCAACGCAGTACAAGGCAAATTGCCCCAAGGATATTGCACAATTGTCCAATGAGGCCGGGCTGGAGATTGGCTGCCTTGAACTATGCGAAGGCCGTCCAGAATACCTTCGGTTCAATTTTCTGACTTACCTTGTCGGCGCGGCATACGAGAAGGCAGTAAACAGCACTAACCTCCTAGCCTCCTTTCGGGTATTGCTTATCGCACGCCTGGTCAAGCCGGAAAGACAGTAAGTTTGGCAGGATCTGAATAGTAGGGGAGAAAGTTTTGCTTATCGACATCATCGCCGGCGCGCGCCCGAATTTCATGAAGATCGCGCCCATTATCCGAGCGTTGCAGTCACACCGGGCAGGAGGCGGGCTCCTTCGATACCGCCTCGTCCACACCGGCCAGCACTATGACCCCCGCCTGTCGGGGGCTTTTTTTCACCAACTGGGCATCCCTGACCCGGATGTAAATCTGGAGGTGGGTTCGGGTACGCAGGCCGAGCAGACGGCCGCCATCATGACCCGCTACGAAGCGTTGCTGCTGGACAGCCCGTCGAATCTGTGCCTGGTGGTTGGGGACGTGACTTCCACCATGGCCTGTGCCATTTCCGCTCAGAAACTCTGTATTCCGGTCGCTCATGTCGAGGCGGGAATTCGCTCCGGCGACTGGACCATGCCGGAAGAGATCAATCGGATGGTGACCGACTCGATCACCAACTGGTTCTTCACCACTTCGGAGGTTGCCAACTCCAATTTGCGCAAGGCGGGCATCGATGACGGGCGTATCTTTTTTGTCGGCAACACCATGATCGACACGCTGCTTTCCAACATGCACCGCTTGACCAGACCGGATTGCGTCGATGAACTTGGACTGGGCAATGGCGGGTATTTCGTCACCACCCTGCACCGTCCGTCCAACGTCGACACCAGCGACGGCTTTGCCCAGCTGCTTAAGGCCATTGGCGAGGCAACGCGGGGCATGCCGGTGGTTTTTCCAGTGCACCCGCGGACACAGAAGACCATTTCGCAGTTGCCGGGATTGCTGGACAACATCAAATTAATCGATCCCCAGCCTTACCTTGAGTTCAACTGGCTGGTGAAGCACGCAAAGGGCGTGATTACGGACTCGGGAGGAATTACCGAGGAGACCACTGTGATGGGTATTCCCTGCATCACTCTGCGCGACAGTACCGAACGTCCAGAAACAGTCACGATCGGCACTAATGAGTTGATTGGCACTGATCCGGCTCACCTGAAGCCCACACTGGACAAACTTTTTGCCGGCGATTGGAAGAAGGGCGCCATTCCGGACAAGTGGGATGGGAAGACTGGGGAGCGGATTGTGGCCGAGCTCGAGAAGCTACTGACTGCGCCGTGAAACCGGCTGAGCTGGTTCGCTACTGGCATACGATTCGCTATCTGCGACCCGTTCAGATCTATGGGCGGGCCTGCTTTCGTCTACATACGCCCCGCCCGGACAAGCGCCCTGCTCCGCCGCCGCGACCCACCAAAAGCTTCTGGCAGAACTGCGCCAGGTTGCCCCGTCAGACAGGGCCCAGCCAGTTCACGTTTGTTGGCCAGACAAGGGAGATCGCAGAACCCGCCGACTGGAACCGCGCGGACTGGCCAAAGCTGTGGCTTTACAATCTGCATTACTTCGACGACCTGGTCGCCGATGGAGCCAATCAGCGAGTTGAATGGCACCGCGACCTGGTCGCGCGCTGGATCGCCGAGAATCCTCCCGGCCAAGGCAACGGTTGGGAGCCCTACCCCCTCTCGTTGCGACTGGTCAACTGGTGCAAATGGCTGCTTCGGGGAAATGAGCCGATTGACGGCATGCTCGACAGCATGGCGGTACAGATCCGGTTCCTGCGCGGCAGGCTGGAACGGCACCTGCTCGGCAACCATCTTTGGGCCAATCTGAAGGCACTGGTTCTTGCCGGAACTTTCTTTCAGGGCAAGGAAGCCGATCGCTGGCGGCGGGAAGCATTGAAACTGTTCCGCAGCGAACTTGCGGAGCAAGTATTGCCGGATGGCGGGCACATCGAGCGCAGTCCGATGTACCAGGCCACCTTGACCGAGGACTTGCTGGACCTGATCCAGCTCGACCGAGCTTTTCCCGACGTACTGCCCGCCCAAGACGTCGATAGCTGGCGCGAGCAAGCCCGTGCGATGCTCGACTGGCTCGAGGTGATGAGCCATCCGGATGGTGGATTGTCGTTCTTCAATGATGCCGCATTTGATATTGCACCCAGCCTGGCAGCACTTTCGGCTCATGCCCGAACCGTGGGTCTCAACTGGCAAGGGCAACAGTTGGAAGACGCCGTTCATCTTGATGCGTCGGGGTTTGTCCGGGTCGCAAGAGGACCAGCGGTGGCGCTGCTCGATGTCGCTCCGATCGGCCCGGACTACCTGCCCGGCCATGCTCACGCGGATACGCTCAGTTTCGAACTGTCGCTGGGCGAGCAGCGAGTGCTGGTCAATGGCGGCACCTCTACCTATGAGAACAACGATCAGCGGCGCCTGGAGCGCAGCACGGCCATGCACAACACCGTGATCGTCGACGGGCAGGACTCGTCCGAAGTATGGGATGCTTTTCGGGTGGCGCGGCGCGCCAGGGTGCGGGACGTATCCGTTTCCAGGTCAGATGGCGATCTGATCATCGAGGCCGCTCATGATGGCTACCGGCGACTGCCTGGGAGAGTCACTCACCGCCGGGGCTGGCGCATGGATGATCACCGCCTGCTTATCGAAGACCGTCTGGACGGCGCATTCAGCTCGGCCGAAGCGCGCTTTCGTCTTGCGCCCGGCATGAGCATCACCGGGTCTGGGGAGTCCCGCGGCCAAGTATCGGCCGCGGGCATTGGTCTGGGCTGGTCCTGCGAGGGCGGGAAGGCGCGAATCGAGGACGGATACTGGCACCCGCGATTCGGCAAAAGCCTTCCATGCAAGGTGCTGGTGATTCAGTTCAAGGGAGACCGGATTTCAACCATGTTCGAATGGCAGCAGGACCCAGGGGAGTGAAGATTCTCTTTCTGTCCGACAACTTTCCGCCGGAAGGCAATGCGCCAGCGACGCGCTTGTGGGAACACGCAACGCGCTGGGCAAAAGCCGGCCACGAAGTGACGGTGATTACCTGCGCGCCCAACTTTCCGGAAGGCAAGCTCTTCGATGGCTATCGCAATCGGTGGCGGCAGGTGGAGCAGGTCGACGGCATTCGCGTGGTCCGCGTCAAGACCTACATCACGGCCAACGAAGGCTTCCTGAAACGCACGCTGGACTACATGAGCTTCATGGTGATGGGCTTCATCATGGGGCTGTTCGAGAAGCGCCCCGACGTCGTCGTGGCCACCTCGCCGCAATTTTTCTGTGCCGTTGGCGGCTGGGCGCTGTCGATTGCCAAATGGCGGCCATTCGTGTTCGAGCTGCGCGACCTGTGGCCTGCTTCGATCATGGCGGTGGGCGCAATGAAGAAAAACCTGGCCATTCGAATGCTGGAGGGGCTGGAGCTTTTTCTTTACAGGCGTGCGCACGCCGTGATTTCCGTAACGGAGAGTTTTCGGCAGGATCTGATCGAGCGCGGCATTCCGGCACAGAAGATTCACGTCGTCCGCAATGGCGTGGATCTGGACCGTTACGAGCCCCGCCCCCCGGATATGGATCTACAGCGCCAATATCGACTGGAAGGTAAGTTCGTGGCCGGGTACATGGGAACGCACGGCATGGCCCATGCACTACCCCGAGTACTGGACGCCGCAGAAATCTTACAAGACCGTTCGGACATCGCATTCTTCTTTGCCGGTTCCGGCGCAGAACGCGGGCGAGTGGAGAAGATTGTAGAGGAGCGGGGACTGGATAATGTGCGGCTGATCCCACGCCAGCCCAAAGAATTGATGCCCGCGCTGTGGAGCCTTTGTGACGTCAGCATCGTACCGCTCAGGGACAGCCCGGTGTTTGCCACCGTGATCCCATCCAAGATCTTCGAGGCAATGGCGATGGGCGTTCCCATCCTGATGAGCCTGCCGGAAGGGGAAGCCACCGGAATCGTGCGCGAAACCGGCACGGGCGTCAGCGTGCCGCCGGAGAATCCCCAAGCCATGGCCGAGACTATCGCTCATTTGGCTGAGAATCCTGAAAAACGGAATGAGCTGCGCGAGAACGGGTTAAAGGCTGCCAAGGAGAACTCGCGGGACGAGCTGGCTTTGAAGATGATTGAGGTATTGGAGGAGGCTGCGGGTGTTGACCGTGGATCTTGCGCGGGGGTGAAAGGCTGAATAGGTTTCAGATTTCAAAAAAAAGGAGAAACGGGTTCCGGGTCCCGGGTTTCGCTAAATTCTGCGGTCTAGGCGAAATTTTCCGTTACTAGCAGTGTGCTTGCTTTGCGAGCCTTGAAGTTTGGACTTGCTTCATAGGCAATCAAGACATTGTCGGCGACTGATATTTGGGTGCCGTTCTCTGTATGGAGCGCGCCGGAGACCAAGCTGAGTATTCTGGGTTGTTCATTAGCTTCAAATGTGAGCGTTTCTGCTTCCTCAAGATTGACTTGGCGTAGTCGGAACTCCTCGCAGTTGGCAATGACTCGTTCGCCCGCTTCGGCGAACACCGGCAGCGGATCGGGCTCGATGTCGTCGAAGCCGGTGGATTGCAGGCTTTCTTCGACGTGCAGCTGGCGCGGTTTGCCGTCAAGGCCCATTCGGCCCCAGTCGTAGACGCGGTAGGTGGTGTCTGAGTTCTGCTGGATTTCCAGGATCAGGTTGCCGGCATCGATGGCGTGCAGACGGCCGGATTCGAGCAGCATGGCCTGCCCTGCCCTCACCGGGAATCGGTGCAGTAGCGGTTCGAGGGCTTCTTCTTCGATTGCCTGCCCGAATTGTGTTCGGGTAACGCCGTCCTTGATGCCGACGATCAGCGCGGCATTCTCGGTGGCGTCGGCGATGTACCAGCATTCGGTTTTCGGTTCGCCGCCGAGGCGTTCGGCGACATCTCTGGGCGGATGCACTTGCAGGCTTAGCCGCTGGCTGCAATCCAGCCATTTGACCAGGATGGGGAACGGCTGTTCGGGATCGTAGCCGGGGCCCATGATCTGCTCGGGGTGGCGTTGCAGCAGTTCTCGCAGGGTCAGGCCGGTAACCTCGTCGACTGACTGCGATTCGGGCCGGTCGACGATCTCCCAGGATTCACCATACGGCTCATGGCTCGGTAGCTCGCGGCCCAGTTTTTCTTCTAGTGCGCGACCGCCCCACACCCGCTTCTGATAAACAGGCTTGAATTTGATCAGGTGCACTGTCTTGTTGCCTGGTTACGCCGTACAACATCCTAATGCATCATCGAAATGCGTGCGAGCCCAACTCGCATAGGGGTTGCACCGGTCGGCGTATCAGCGCTATCTTATGCATGGCAGTAGTACATTTCCAATGGCACAAGGGGAAGTGAAATGGGGACAGTTATTTCCGCAGCCGTAGCTGCAGCACTTGTATCGACCGGCGTCATTGCGGTTTTTCGCCGGGTCGCGGATCATGCCGGCCTGGTCGATGCACCCTGCGAGCGGCGTCGGCACAAGAACACCACGCCTGTGGTTGGCGGAATCGGCATCGTGCTGGGCTTTCTGGCGGCCGCGTCACTGGTGGACGGGGCGCTGACCACGAACTGGGACACACTTCTGGCGGGTATTGCCCTGCTTGCGATTGTCGGCACGATCGACGACGCCCTGGATGTGAGCTCTCGCATCAGGCTGCTCACGCAGTTCAGCGCGGTCGTACTGGTTCTGTGGGTCGGTGACCTGCAGATCACGCAACTGGGAGACCTGCTCGGGTTCGGGCCCATCGGCCTGTGGGTGTTCGCGCCGGCATTCACGCTGCTTTGCATGATGCTGATGATCAATGCCGTCAACATGCTTGACGGGGTGGATGGTCTGGCCGGTGGCGTCGCCCTGGTAACGTTGTCCGGTTTTGCTGTCCTTCTGTGGCTGGACGGGGCTTCGGGCTGGCAGATACCACTGCTGCTCGCCCTGGCGGTGACGGGCTTTCTGGCTTACAACCTGCGCGGCCCCTGGCGCAGTCATGCATCGGTGTTCATGGGCGACTCGGGCTCGACCGTGCTGGGCTTCGTGCTCGCCTGGCTGGCCATTCACTCCACTCAGTCCAGTGGCGCGACCGTCTATCCGGTTGTCGTTGCCTGGATGCTGGTGCTGCCGGCAGCCGATGCGCTGAGCCTGTTCTTCAGGCGTCTGTCGAAGGGTCGCAATCCGCTGTCGGCCGACCGCTGCCATTTGCATCATGTGCTGGTGCGCGCCGGGCTTTCGATGACGGTTACGGTTTATCTGCTGTTGCTGGGGCAGGCGGTGTTTGTTGGAATTGGGGTAGCGGGCTGGTACTTCGGCGTGCCCCAGTGGCTACTGTTCTGGCCGTTGGCGGTGCTGTTTGCGGCCTACCAGGTGGTGATGTGGAACGCGCCTGCTGTGTTGAAGTTCTTGCGCCGCAGGTTGAGGGCAAGCGACGGGAAGGAGCGAACGGTTGGTGCGCGCCAGGCCAGTGGGGTGTCGGTTCGGGGGTAGGTCCTTTTTGGTTGGTTGGTCTTTTGGTGTTTTGGTTCGGCGCGGCCGATGCACCGGAAGGAGAGACAGGACTATGCCAAGGCACAGCAAGCGCCCACCAGAATTCAAGACCGAAGCTGAGGAGCGGGCTTTCTGGGAATCGCATGATTCCAGCGAGTACGTGGATTGGAGCGGTGCGCAATCTGTGCGCTTGCCGAATCTGAAGCCTTCGACGAAAACGATCTCGCTTCGCTTGCCGGAGTCCTTGCTCGAACGCATCAAGATCGAGGCGAACAAGCGGGATATGCCCTATCAGAGCCTGATCAAGGCCTGGTTGGCGGAGGATGTTGATCGGAGGTCGTAGGGGACGAGGGTTTGGGGCTGGGGCTGGCGCTGGGCGTCGGGTGCTGGCCTGAAGGATCGGAGGCTAAGGTGGCATCTCGAGCAGGCACCCGTAGGATGTGTGGAGGCGAAGCCGTAACGCATCATCCGCACCCACCGGGAGCCGGTAGCAGCTGGCGCTGCGTTTCTTGGTTTGTTGGTTCGTTGGTTCTTTGGTTGCTCGCGCTACAGGTGCTGGCTGGTGGGGGAAGAGGCCTAAGGCGCCATTTTCGGCACGGCTTCGTAGGATGCGTGGAGCGAAAGCGCAACGCATCGGCTCCCGGTGGGCGTGGCTGATGCGTTGCGGCTGCGCCTCCACGCATCCTACGGACTACGGGCTTGAGGCGGTGGTTTTGCCCTGGCTGGGCTTCGGGCACTCGGCCGGGGTGCCTGTGCTGCCGCAGCGGATGCTGACGCAGGCTTCTCCCCTGCCCTCGGGACCGGTCAATTCGAGCTTGAGCGCGCCGGTCTGGCCGGCATCGCAGCCCACGCTGACCAGCGGGCCCGAGGCCAGGTTGATGGTCAGGTCGCCGGTGACCGACCAGGCGAAGTCACTGGCGCCATCGGTGGTGCGTGCTTCGCACAGGTAGTACTCGTCCATGGATTCGCATTCGATCTCGGCGTCGATGGACTCGGCCGTGACCACGCCGGACGCGACAAGACCCATGACGACACAGGCAAGACGGGTTTTGCACATGGCAAACTCCTGTTGCTTCGGTCTGGCCCCTTGATGGAATTTCCCGGCCCGGACGGGCGGGATGTGGATGGTGGCAAAGTTAGCCCCGGGGCGAGTGGGTGTCAAGGGTTGGTTTTTTGGTTCGTTGGTTCGTTGGTTCGTTGGTTTTTTGGTTTTTTGGTTGCTCGGGCTCGTTGTGCTGATCTCGTAATGGAGGAGGCAAAGGCGCCATTTCCGGCGCGGCCTCGTAGGATGCGTGGAGCGTTAGCGCAACGCATCGGCTCCCGCTGAGCGCGGCCGATGCGTTACGGCTTCGCCTCCACGCATCCTACTGGGTACTTTGGTTTTTTGGTTCGTTGGTTTTTTGGTTGCTCGGGCTTCAGGTACTGGCTGGTGGGTGAAGAAGCTAAAGCGCCACCTGGGGCACGGCTTCGTAGGATGCGTGGAGCGGCAGCGTAACGCATCGGCTCCCGATGGGCGCGGCTGATGCGTTACGGCTTCGCCTCCACGCATCCTACAAAGGAACCATCCGATAGCGACGCCTTAGCCTCCGACAT
>SR_TP_S13solDRAFT_1000264_pt1 | contig 23739 bp, 17 predicted proteins | sample SodReaTP_S13sol_FD_11159 | JGI IMG/M metagenome (IMG submission 11159)
CAAGGACGTGGACGCCCAGCCGGGCAAGACGAAGACCGAGACCTACGAGGCCTGGGCCAAGGACCGGTTCACCCGGGAACCGGCCAACATGAAGCTGCTGGTGGTGGTGGACAAGCTGCTGACCGGCTTCGACGCGCCCCCCTGCACCTATCTCTACATCGACAAGTCCATGCAGGACCACGGCCTGTTCCAGGCCATCTGCCGCACCAACCGCCTGGACGGCGAGGACAAGGACTTCGGCTACATCGTCGATTACAAAGACCTGTTCAAGAAGGTGGAGAACGCCATCGCCGTGTACAGCTCCGAGCTGGACCACAGCGCCCCCGGCGCCGATCCCGAGGTGATGATCCAGGACCGCCTCACCAGGGGCCGGGAAAAGCTGGACGAGGCCCTGGAGGCCCTGGTCCTGCTGTGCGAGCCGGTGGAGCCCCCCAGGGGCGAGCTGGAGCACATCCATTACTTCTGCGGCAACACCGAGATCCCCGAAGACCTGGCCGAGCGCGTGCCGCTGAGAACGGCCCTCTACAAGGGTGTCGCCACCCTGATGCGCACCTATGCCGGGCTTGCCGACGAGATGGAGCCCGCGGGTTACTCGGCCAAGGAGGCAGCAGAGATCAAGCGCAGGCTGGAGGATTATCTCAAGCTACGGGACATCATCCGCAACGCCAGCGGCGAGACCCTGGACCTGAAGGCCTACGAGGCCGACATGCGGCACCTGATCGACACCTACATCGAGGCGGACGAACCCCGCAAGATCTCCGCCTTCGAGAACATCGGCCTGCTGGACCTGATCGTGAAGACCGGCGTCGCCGACGCCATCAATCAGCAGCTCGGCAACCTGAAGGGCAGCAGGGACGCCATCGCCGAGACCATCGAGAACAACGTCCGCAGCAAGATCCTCAAGGAACACCTGACCGACCCGGCCTACTTCGAGAAGATGTCCGCCCTGCTCGCCGAGATCATCGAGGCCCGCAAGGCCAAGGCCCTGGAGTACGAGGAATACCTCAGGCAGATCGCCGAGCTGGTGAAGAAGGTGGCCGAAGGCAAGGATGAGGACGTCCTGCCCGCGCTGGATACACCGGGCAAGCGGGCGCTGTACAACAACCTGATGCTGCGGGTGCCTGCGGCTCAGCCAGCGGGGCAGGTGTTGGAGGTCAGGCCGAGCTGCCCGGAACTGACCCAGGAGGAGGCCCTGGAGCTGGCCCTGAAGCTGGATGAGGTGGTGCGACAAGTCAGGCCGGACGGCTGGCGCGGTTTACAGCCACGGGAGAACACCATCAAGCGCGCGCTCTATGAGGTGCTTAAGGATCCCGATGAGGTGGATCGGCTGTTCAGCATCATCAAGGCCCAGGCGGAGTATTGATGAGCAACACCCTGGACCTGGGCGGCACCATCGTGGAGGTGGTGTACAAGGACATCAAGCACGTGCACCTGAGCGTCTACCCGCCCACGGGTACGGTCCGTATCACCGCGCCCAGGCGAACGAATATCCAGACCCTTCGCGCCTTCGCCATATCCAAGCTTGGCTGGATCCGCGATCAGCAGAAGAAACTGCGGGAGCAGGATCGTCAGCCTCCCCGGGAATACCTGGACCGCGAAAGCCACTACCTCTGGGGCAGGCGCTACCTGCTGAGCGTTCAGGAAGCCGATGCCGCCCCCAGGGTCAGCCGCAAGCACAGCCGCATTCTGTTACAGGTGCGCCCGGGTGCTGACGTGGAGACCCGTGATGCGGTGATGAATCAGTGGTACCGGGAGCAGATTCGGGCGGTGGCGCCAGGGCTCATCGCCAAGTGGGAGCCGGTGATGGGGGTGAAGGTCTCCCGTTATTACGTGCAGCGCATGAAGACCCAATGGGGCAGCTGCAACCCGAACGCCGCCACCATCCGCCTCAACTCGGAGCTGGCCAAGAAGCCCAGGGAATGCCTGGAGTACATCATCGTGCACGAAATGGTGCACCTCCTGGAGCGCAACCACACAGAGCGCTTCAGGGCCCTGATGGACCGGTTCCTGCCCCACTGGCAGCACGCCCGGAAACGGCTGAACGCCGAACCGCTGGGGCATGAGGAGTGGGCGTACTGAGATAGCAAGCCGGGCCTGAGAGCCGGGCGCCATACCATAACAAGTTGTTTTTCGGGGAAACGGAACGAACACATGAGCATCAAAGCGCAGCTGGAGCTTGCCCGTCAGGAATTGCTGGATATGGGGCTTCGGGGGAACCCCATGTTGCATGTACCCAGGAACAGCAAGTTCCTGGAGATCATGGAGGGAGACACGTCCTTCGTCTTCCAGACACTGACTGCCGAACGCAAGGCATTTGGTTTCCGGGGGCTGGCCGAGGATGGGGAGGGGGATGAACAGGACGATCTCGAAGGCGAGATTCTGTCCGAAGCGGGGGATGAAGCGGAAGCTGCCGTGGACTTCGCCTGGGAAGCCCTGAACACCCGGCAACTGCCAACCCGTCTCTCCGACGATCGCCTGGACGCCCGCCTGATCAAGATGGAGAGCGAGGCCCATACCCTGCTGCAGGAGCAGGGTATCGACGTTCTGTACCTGGCCCTGGGTTTCCTGGAGTGGTACGAGGACCCAAATGCCCAGACGCCCCGCTTCGCGCCTCTGGTGCTCGTGCCCGTCGAGCTCAGCCGAGAGTCCGTCAAGAGCCGGTACAGAGTTACCTACACCGGGTCGGATTTAGGCCCCAACTTGAATCTCGGCGCCAAACTGAAGGGCGAATTCCGCCTGCAACTGCCCGATTTCGAGGATGAGTTCGATTTCTCGGCCTACCTTGAGGCGGTGGAGACGACCATCGCCAACCAGGCGCGTTGGCGGGTGCATCCGGATCGCATGGTCCTTGGCTTCTTCTCCTTCGGCAAGTTCCAGATGTACGTGGATCTGGATCCAGGCAACTGGCCGGATGAAAGCGCATTGCTGGAGAACATGCAGCTCAAGAAACTCTTCGAGAGCGGTTTTCAGAGCGATGCGGACCTTCTTGAAGGGGTCACCGGGCATGATGCCCTTCGGGAGCCGGAGACCCTGCATCTGGTGAAAGATGCAGACTCAAGCCAGATGGAGGCGATTCTGGCTGTCATGGAGGGGGCCAACCTTGTCATCCAGGGGCCTCCCGGGACGGGCAAATCCCAGACCATCACGAACCTGGTCGGGGAGGCCCTGGCCCGGGGTAAGACGGTGTTGTTTGTCGCCCAGAAGATGGCGGCGCTGGAGGTGGTGAAGACACGCCTGGACGAATGCCACCTGGGCGATTCGGTCCTGGAACTGCACAGCCACAAGAGCAACAAGAAGGCGGTGCTTGAGTCCCTTAAAGCGGTATTCGATCAGGGCAAGCCGACCTCGCCTGACAGGGAGGCGGACTATCGGCGTCTCAGGGAAGTGCGTGAGTATCTCGATGGCTATGTCGAGGATGTGGGCGCGCCGGTACTCAGTTCCGGTCTGAACTACGTGCAGTGCCTGGGCCACATGCTGCAGCTCAGGAAGGATTCGCGCCTGGACGAACTGCCGCTGATCCCTTTCGACCTGTTGCGTCACTGGGATCGCGAGGCCCTCGGCCGGGGTGAACGCGCCATGGCGGGTGTGCGTGACCACCTGCGAGAATTCGGACCGAGTGATGACAACCCGTTCAATCGCTCCAGGCGGGATTCCCTCTCTCCGAACGAGGATCAGGTACTGACGCGACTGGTGTCTGACTCGTCCACACGCTTGCAGCAGCTCATGGACGATGCCCATGGCCTGGCCCAGGCCATGAAAGTCCCGAGCCCCACCAGCTTCTCCGACATCAGCGTCCTCCACCGGGCGGGAAAGCGGGCACTGGATGCGCCGCATCTCCAGGGTATCAGGGTCAGTACCCATGAATGGCAGGTACGTCGAGACGATATTCGCGAGGCCGTCTCCAGCGGCGCGGAAATGGCACGCTTGAGGGCCGCATTGTCTGAGGTGTTCATCGACGCGGCCTTCGAGGCGGACCTGTTGCCGGTCCGCATGGGGCTGGCCGGGCGCGCGGATAAATGGTGGCGGGTGTTTTCCGGCGCCTATCGCAAGGCAAAGACGGATCTGCGCGGACTGATGAAAGGGCCGCTGACGGGGAAGCCCACCCAGTGGCTGGCCTGGGTGGATGACCTCCTGGCTTACCAGAGACACAGCAAGCGATTCCGGGAGCTTGAACCCGTTTGCCGTTCCCTGTTTGGCGCGCAGTGGCAGGGTGTCCGCTCCGACTGGCCTGTGCTGGAGAGGCTGTCTTCCTGGATCATCGAACTCTACGAGGCCATTGGGAAAGGTGACCTGCCCGAGGGGCTCGCCGATTTCCTTGAGGGCGATCCGGACCTCAAGTCCTGGGAAGGACATGTGGAGGGTCTGGAAAAGCAGTCATCCCAGCTTCAGTCCATGCTGGGTGATCTCAAGCTTTTGTTGCGTTGGGAGGTCCAGGAGGGCGTCGAGTACAGCCTGGCGGACTGGCGGAATTTGCTCCAAGGCTGGAGGGACACCTCCAGACTGTATGCCATGACGCGTTTCAATCAACTGGAGAAGGAGATCGAGGCGGCTGGTCTGGGCAGCCTGATATCACAGCTTCGCGACTGGCGGAAATCTCCGGACGTGCTCGTGGACTGGCTTCGGCACAGCTATTTCTCCGGGTTGGTGGATAGCGCCTATGCGGACAAGGCACGTATCGGACAGTTCGATCGTCTGGCCCATGAGCGCATGATCCGGGAATTTTCACAGTTGGATCAGTCGGCGTTCAGTTTTGCCCAGGAAAAACTGGTCAGTCACCTCCATGAGGCGCTGCCATCGTTCCATGCTGCCGGTGAAATGGACATTCTGCGACGGGAATTCTCCAAAAAGCGTCGTCATCTTCCGATTCGACGTCTTATGAGCGAAGCGGGTAGTGTCATCCAGCGCATCAAGCCGGTGTTCATGATGAGTCCCATGTCCGTGGCCACGTATCTGCCACAGGGCAAGATCCATTTCGACCTGGTGATTTTTGACGAAGCCAGTCAGATCCCTGCTCCGGAGGCGCTGGGAGCGATCATCCGCGGCAACCAGGCTGTGGTGGTCGGTGACAGCAAGCAGATGCCGCCCACCAATTTCTTCAGCCGGGCAGTGGAGATCAGTGACGAGGAGGCTGAACTAAGCGCGACCGCCGACGTGGAAAGCATCCTCGGCCTGATGCTTGCGCAGGGCGTTCCGGAGCGCATGCTGCGCTGGCACTACAGAAGCCGCCATCATTCGCTGATTGCGGTATCGAACGATCAGTTCTACCAGAATCAATTGCTGATCTTCCCGAGCCCCGGGAGCAACCCGCATGCGCGTGGTCTGCGTTTCCATCATCTGGCGCATACACACTATGACCGGGGCGGGTCCCGGGCAAATCTGGGAGAGGCACAAGCGGTGGCGCGTGCTGTCATGGACCATGCCATGGCGACACCGGAGTTGTCCCTGGGGGTCGTGGCATTCAGTACCGCACAACGCGAGGTCATCCTGCTGGAAGTCGAACGCCTACGCAGAGAACATCCGGAAACCGAGGCGTTCTTCCGTCACCATGACGGTGGAGACGAGTTTTTCATCAAGAACCTTGAAAACGTACAGGGTGATGAGCGGGATGTGATTTTCATCAGTGTCGGCTATGGCTTCACTGCAACGGGGCAGCTGGGGCAGAACTTCGGCCCTCTGAACGGGCAGGGGGGAGAGCGCCGACTGAACGTATTGATTACACGTTCAAGGCTTGCCATGGATGTGTTCGCGAACTTCCGGGCAGACGACCTCAGAGTCGACGCGAATTCACCCTTCGGTGTCAGGGCGCTTAAGGCCTTCCTGCATTATGCGGAGACAGGGGACCTGCCCAAAGGACAGGAGACAGAGCGGGAGCCGGATTCCCCGTTCGAACTCGAGGTCATGCGGGCTATTGAGAGGCTGGGGTACGAAGTCCAGCCCCAGGTGGGAAGCAAGGGGTTCTACATAGACCTCGCCGTGCGTGACCCGGCCCAACCGGGACGCTACATACTGGCCGTGGAGTGTGATGGCGCCAGCTACCACAGCAGCGCTATCGCCAGGGAACGGGACAGGTTGCGACAGTCGGTGCTCGAAGGTCTGGGTTGGAGTTTTCACCGGATCTGGAGCACCGAGTGGTTCCGAAATGCCCGTGGAGAGATCGATCGTCTCCGAGAATCTATCGAATCCGCTCTTCGCAGTGCCGAGGCCTCGGTAAAGGGCGTAAACGTAGTTAAAAACCCGCATGACGGAGCGAATAGGACTCCAAAAGGACCGTTGATCGAGCGGGTGGCTGTGCCCGCGCAGGGCAGCCAGGCCAGTATCCCGCCTTATCAGCCGGTGGATGTGAAGACGCTTGGCCTTCCCAGGAACGTTGTAAATTTCCTGGATATTACCGAAGCCAAGCTATCTTCGGCCGTTCTGGCAGTTGTTGAGGGGGAGGGGCCTGTCCATACCCAGGTCCTGACAAGCCGAATTCTGAGCGCTGTGGGTCTGTCACGAGCCGGTTCGAGGATCCAGCAAAGGATTCTCGATATCATCAACAAGTTGGAACGCGGTAATCTGATCAGCTTCGATGGGGAGTTCGCATATCCCAAGGACGAATCTTCTGTTCCTGAGATCCGGGACTGGTGTGCATCCCCTGATGCGCCGAACAAGTTCGAGTATGTCCCGGACACCGAGCTGGTGTATGCCCTGTATCACACCGTGAAGGACGCGCATTCAATCCATCCTGATGACTGCATGGCCGCCGCGATTAATTTGCTTGGATTCAAGCGGCTTACCGCAAGCGTGCGGGAACGTCTGCAGGTGGTACTCGACGAAATGATCGAGACGCGCGCCCTGAGGTCTGTGTCCGATCGACTCCAGATCGGGGAAGAGGGCTGATCGAAAGTTGTTCCACCCAAAAGCGGATCTGGGCGTCACAGGGAAGGCGATGACATGGCTATGACATTGTGTGGTGAGCATCCATGGCAACGTTGATTCCATCACTCAACAGTTGCCTTGGTCGCATGCAGGCCGGTGAGAAGCGTTTTGCGCGTCGTCTCGAGAGTCATCTGGAAGATGACTATCTCTGCTGGTACGAGATGCCAGTGGGACGGCGGCAACGATATTCGGACTTCATTGTCCTGCATCCCGCCCGTGGTCTTCTGTTGCTCGAGGTCAAGGACTGGAAGATGGAGACCATCCACAGCCTTGATAGAAGCAGCGTAACCCTGCTGACGCCCAATGGGTTGAAGACCGCCAGCAATCCCCTGGAACAGGTGCGCCAGTGCGCTTACCAGCTGGTCAACCGTCTTGAAAGCGATCCGCAGCTGGTCAACCCCTCTGGACGCTATCAGGGCAAGCTCTGCTTTCCTTATGGCTATGGTGTGGTCCTGACCCAGATCAGCCGCGAGCAGTTCAATAGCAGTGGCATGGCTGAGGTCATGCCAGAGCACCAGGTGATCTGCCGTGACGAGATGATGGAGAGCACTGATCCGGAGGAGTTCCAGAAGCGTCTCTGGGATATGTTCAATGTCAGCTTTGCGCGCCAGATGAGCCTTCCACAGATCGACCGGGTGCGCTGGCATATCTTTCCTGAGATCCGGATCGGGGACGGTCAGGCGGGGTTGTTCGACGAGACACCTGCTGATGGGGCAGGGGGCGAGGAAGGCAACTCAGCTGACGAACTGATTCCTGACCTGATCAAAGTGATGGACATGCAGCAGGAGCAGCTGGCCCGGAGTCTCGGCCAGGGGCATCGGGTCATCCATGGTGTGGCGGGCTCTGGCAAGACGCTGATTCTAGGGTACCGCTGCCTCTACCTGGCCCGCCTTCTGCACAAGCCCATCCTCGTCATCTGTTTCAATATCACCCTGGCAGCCCGGTTGCGCGGCATGATGGAGGCGCAGGCCATCAACGATCGGGTCCACGTTTACCACTTCCACGACTGGTGCGGTGAGCAGCTCAAGCGCTACCACGTGCAGCGACCCGCACCGGGTGATCGTTACCTGGAAGAACTGGTTGCCAGGGTGATCGAGGCCACTGACAAGGGGCAGATCCCACGTGGACAATACGGCGCCCTGATGATCGACGAGGGCCATGATTTCGATGCCGACTGGCTCAGGCTGGTCGTTCAGATGGTCGATCCCGACGAGGGGTCCCTGCTGCTGCTCTACGATGATGCCCAGTCCATCTACAAGAAGAACAGGGCACTTGATTTCAGCCTCTCCAGCGTCGGTATACAGGCCCGTGGCCGTACCACGATCCTGAAGCTCAACTATCGCAACACCAATGAAATCCTCGATTTTGCCTACCGATTCGCCAAGCATTACCTGAACCCGACGGACTCTGACGAGGACCATGTGCCACTGGTCGAACCCCAGGCGGCTGGTCGCCATGGGCCACCGCCGTATCTGAAGCTGTGTTCATCTCTCGATGAAGAGATCCGCTACATCGCACACACGCTGTCACGGCTCAACCGTGAAGGTGTCCTCTGGCGAGATATGGCTGTCACCTGCCACTCCCGCAATCTTGCCAAGCAGCTTACAAAGGGATTGGGCGCATCGGGTATACCCGTTGATAGTCTCGTGGAGTCCGTCGAGAAGAAGGCCTTTGACCCGGCCCGGGATAGCGTCAAGGTCATGACGATGCACAGCAGCAAGGGTCTGGAGTTCCCGGTTGTAGTCATTCCAGGGATAGGGGGTCTGCCGGGTCAGTACGACGATCCTGCCTCGGATGCGAAATTGCTCTATGTGGCCATGACCCGTTCAACGGACAAGCTTCTGCTGACCGCAAGCCAAGAGTCCGAGTTCGTTAAGCAACTCATAGGAAATCAATCCCGATGAACGCTTCTGAAAGGAAGGACAAGGATTAATGCGACGCATGGTGTCGTATATGTGTCTGATAATCAGCGGTTCCTCAGCCCAAAGGTTGGGGCGCTTGATTCATTCACTCGGGAGGTATGATCAATGAGCTATGAAATTTCGCTTGATGAGCTGGACAGTGAAGTTCGCACCTACCATCGAAAGGAATCGGCGGTGTTTTACAAAACCAAAGAGACCTTCGGTGCTCTGTCAAATATGGCATCTGGATATCCCCTTCGGGTTAATTGTGTACGGATTCTCACGTCGGAAGCGCTCTATCAAGCCTGTCGATTCCCGCACCTCCCTGAAGTTCAGAGGGTCATCATCGATCAAAAAAGCCCAATAGCCGCAAAGATGAAAAGCAAACCCCATCGGAAGGATTCACGTCCAGACTGGGATCAAGTGCGAGTTGGCGTAATGCGGTGGTGTCTTCGTGTGAAGCTGGCGCAGAACTACAAGGAGTTTGGTCGGTGGCTTCTGGTGACAAAAGACAAGGAAATCGTGGAGCAGTCGAAGAAGGACGCTTTCTGGGGTGCAAAGGTGATCGATGATGATGGTGAGATCCTGGTCGGGCAGAATGTGCTGGGCAGGTTGTTGATGGAGCTTCGGGAGCTGTACAGAAACGATGATGAAGAGCGGCTTAAGATGGTTGCTCCGTTAGAAATTAAAAACTTCATGCTGTTTGGTGAGTCGATTAAGGCTATTCCTGAGGATGGTTTGATAGGCCATCATGAACAACGACAGCCTTGTCTCTTTTAGAAAAATGAGGACGCATGCTTATCACTAGCAGCGGTTTGGAATGCTTCGATATACTCACAAATTAAGGCTGTTAGAGGTTTATGGAAAATGAATAAACAACAATTTAACGAAGATAGGGATGTCAAAGGATTCATAAGTTGGGCTGTCTACAATTTGAATAGTATTGAAATCAATCTCCGCGTATCACGTTCAGGAACAGGGATGGCAGATGGAAGGAAAGGTCCGGGAGTCTCCGGTAGGTTTGTCGGAGTGAATGCAGTCGTTCATGCGTATCAATGGAGATCCGAGCTGGTTGATAGAGATGGGAAAAAACTGGTTACGCAGGATTGGACATCAACACGCAAAGCACTCGAGGGTCTTGGTGTCTGGCTACGAGAAGAGGTTGACAATGGAAACCAAGATGGCGCCTTGGAGGCTTGTCGTCAGATTGTTAAATGGGGTGGTGATAGAAACTCAAATGTCGGAGCGATTCCTTTTTTAGAGAACAAGGAGGATCTTCCTATATATCTAAAGAAGACAAGGGATTTATTCCATCTTGAATGTGCAGATACCAATATTCTTGAATATGTTGGCAAAATGAATGCGATGCTGACAAAGGTTCATGCCCTTAATTCACGTGATGGGCTACCAATTTATGATTCGCGTGTTGCAGCAGCTATTTCATCTCTTATTGAAGTGTACCGCGTTCATCAAGAGATGAGTTGGAAAGAAATGCCAAAGTCCCTTGATTTTAAAGCAACCGAGCGTAGGTCGAAAAGGGAAAATGGAAAATATATAAGAAAATACGATCGGGAGGTGCAGGGAATGCGTGATGTTTATCAGCCTGTAGTTGGTGGTGGGCTGATGCCGGTAGATGAGATTGCAAAGGCAAAGACTTGGTCCTCGTGCAAAATCAGACTGGGTTGGTTGTTGGAAGCGATCATCTGTGAGGCGGATCAACAGAATAGATCGTTATTTGACGAAGAAGTCACGGATGGCTCGATGAGATCAAAAATGCATGCTTTTGAGGCCGCGCTATTCATGATGGGGTTCGATGTGGGCTGTTTTTGATTGTAAGTCAAAGTATAAAGCCAGATATCATGTCAACACTGCATTCGTGCGTTCCCGAAGATAACGGCAAACATCACACTCAGAACCCGCATCAGGAACAAGATCCTGCTCCAGGCACTCAATGGCCTCGTCCACAGCCTGTCCGACCCAGCTGTCATCCCCTTCGTAGGGTATCAGCGTTGTCTCAAAGCGCATGCGGCCCTGAAGGCCCTCATCGTAGAAGCCACCTTCCTTGCTGCCATTCACATATAGGAAATAGGCCACAGGGCTGATAGTGAATCCCGACTGGCGCAGCAGCCACTGATAGATCTCTGCCTGGCGCTTGTAGGAATCCCCGAATCCCGAGTCAATATCGGGAACGCCTTTCTTGGAGGTGGACTTGTAGTCCACAACGTGGAGCTCTCCGGTCTCTCGATCTTCCCAGATGTCATCAACCGCACCGAAGACTACGGCACCATCTGATCGCTGCACCCGGACGCCGTGTCGATTGCTGCGCCAGGAATCCATCTGTTCGTGATTGCAGGCCCTGACATTGAGCCCCTCGCGCTCCCACAAAGGATGCATTGCCCCGGTGGGTCGTACCGCATCGAACTCGTTCTTGAGCAGGGCATCTGTCGCCACCGCCAGGGTGAGCGGGACCATCTTCAATGACTTGACCCCACGACGACGCTCCATGTAGAAGCACTGGGGGCAACGCAGGTATTGCTCAATCGCGGTTCTGGATAGGTCCATTGCTCTCTCCTCGGTTATCCTGTCGCTCATGCTTTGAAACATTTACTCGGCTCAGCCGGTCAGTTCATCAAGATTGGTTATTTCACGCTTGGAATTCAGTAGGATCTGTCTGATATCCGGCGTGGGTGTTTCGCAGTGCAGCTCGAGCGTCCCATTTGAATTCCCAACCGCCATAGCGGCTTCTGCTGTCAGTCTGGGAACCGTGATACGTAAATGCCCGGTGAATTGGGCGAGCATCCTTAAGATATCAGGGCTGGGTTCAATCCCCAGTTCTATAGAGAGAGCATGCCCACCATATTGTGACAGTTCGTCAGCAGCCTTTACGGAGACCGAATCCTCGCTGACGCTGATCTGCAGCTCCTCACTAGCGAGGGATCTGGATAGCGCGGTGGCAGCGTCATCACACAGACGAGGGACCTCAAGCATCAGCAACTCTGTTCGCACCCTGGACAGGTGGGCAGCTGTCACTTCATCCAGCCGGTCCAGATGTAGCAATAGCTGGTGGCCCTGAAATGCACTCAGTACATCAGCTTCTTGGTGACTTAAATCTGATATCCCTTCGAGGTTCACACTCTCTGCATACCTGGATAGCAATATTAGGTTCATGCGCTCCATTCGTCCGAGATATTCGGATGCACCCCAAATTCTCCCGATCGACAGCTTTACATGTTCTGCCATCTCTAATACGAGACTCACACATGCATCGTTCATCAGTGGCAGTTCTGTGAACTCAATTGTCTCGGCACTGGATGAGGCAAGCGCCTGCGCTGCCGACAGGGTGATTGAGCAGTAATTCAGATGAAGAACACCGGGTAACACCGCCAACTCCCTGGCGGTGTTACCCTCGAGTTCCTTACCCGTAAAACTGTTCGTGTGTGTACTCACAACTGAATTTTCTCTTTGATCATGAAATCGCAGTACTTCTTACCAGTCTTTTTCTGTAGTTCAGTAAAACGTTTCTTTTCCTTGATAGCTACTGATCTGACGATTTTGCGATATTCCTCTGGAATTTTGTCGAACCACTCCTTTCTTTGTTCCTTATCGAACCGAACAGTTATGTATTTACCTGATTCTGTCTTGACCCATCGTGAACCTTTGTACTGTAACCAAAGCAGTGCAGAGACCCATTGTCTGACCTGATGATCGTTTTTCTCCTGATCCATCTACTGACCCCCGTCTTGTCTGGAACAGGGGTATTATCAGGCATGACGGCGACGCCAAATGTCGCAAAAGAGCGCGCTTAGTCGGTCCTTTATGTCATTGATAATGCGAGGAATAAATCTTTGAGAGCTTGGTGGAGAGTTCCTTGAAATAGGCTCTGTATTCCTTGGGTGAGAGCACCTCGATATCATCCGCGAAATCATGGAGTTGCGTGAGCAGATCTCGGGTGTTGTTCACTGTGGCCTCGATTCTGACCCGACCGTCGCGGGTCTTTTTGACCATCTGATCATCACCGAACGGCCTTTCCTGAATGTATTTGGCAGTGTGGGGCTTTGCCAGGATCTTGAGCTTGAAGGTGGCACCAATCTCCCTGAGAGAGTCGACCGGCGGGGCGCCCAGAAAGTCAGGTGAACGAATGTACTTGTCCAGATCAAAACCCTCTGGCGCACGCGCGACATCTCCTTCTATGACCCGGACGGCTGTGAACCTATGCATTGGCCAGGCCATAACCTTCTCCTTGTCTATGTCGTTCCCTACTTCGTCAATCACATGAATCAGATACAACGTATCAAATCGGCTCACGATGCCCAGGGGGGATATCTCGCATATTTTTCCTGACTTTGAGCGAGTCGAGACGGGCCGATAGGTGATCAATGCCTTGCGATTGCGCATCAGGGCGTCATGAATCCCAGTGAGCACCTGTGGGGCGATTTCGGCAGGTAATCGGCTGCCACTGCGGGGGAGAATGCGAATCTTTCTCGATAACGCCTGTGCCTTGCCGCCGCTTTGCAAGAGGACCATCCGTGCACGCCGGAAATCAGGCTCCATGGTGGCGAGTACGGATCTGGGCAGGACAGCGCTGGCCAACTGACCGGCCATTTCGTAGGTGATGGCTGTTGCCGGGTCCATGTTGCCAATGGTCGGGCGCCCCGTCTCGCTGGGCCATGCCCACTCGTAGGGATGCCCGCGATCCGTGGTGCGCTTTCGTCCAACAAGCCCAAACTGCATTTCGAAAAACTTCAGTATTCTCTGAATTGTTCGATCCGTGACCTCCAACCCCTCTGCCTCGAGTGCCGTGCTCAAGTCGCGGACGGTCTTGAATCTTGGTGCTGTCTCCAGGGTAGAAAGGAGATGCCACATCCGCAGAAATTCGGCAAATTCGTAATTCTCTTTCTTTCTCTTTGCCATTCTTTCCCCCTGTCCTCGAAGCCGAGAGCTTGAACCCCTTATGCGACATTGCGTGTCGCATGCGACCCTTACTATAAGGTCCCGTTGCAGGACGGGGCAATGAAGACTTGGTCGGGGGGTATACATGAAGGTATCGGGTAAAAGGGTTCGCCACAGAAAGTACCGTCAGGGGCCACTTGAAGATCAGTATCGCGCCCAGATCCGCCTATGGATCCTGCGTATACTTGTAAACTTGAATGGATTTCAGATGGGTGGAAGGTCATACGGAGTTAATCTGCGATTTATCATGGACTTCGTCGCGCCACATCTGGTTGAGGAGATGGATAATGACGAATCAGGGAAGATCACCCTGTCCGCATTGAAAAGCATACTGTTCGATGCGGAGTTGGACTTCGTGCCAGAGTCCACCGCGCTTGGATTTGGTATTGATCTACTGGTCGAAGTGCTTGGCATTAACGCAGCAGAGCGCGAAGTACTGGAATTTTTCATTCTCTGTAAATACTCCAGAATGCTCAATGACGCGCTTGAGCTCACTCCCCAAAATCTGGACATGGCAAGTGCCTGTTCAATTCTCAGTGTGATTCTGAATAGGCCTCTCCAGGCAATCGAGAACGCCCTGTCGTCTGACGGGATTCTCATTAACGCGGGCTTACTCGAATCAGATGGGCACCCGGTCTCCCTGGAAAGAAAGTTCAACGTACCAGGGCAACTGGTCGACAAGTTATCCGTCGCGCATAGCTCTTCGCTGGATGTCCTGGACACTTTTCTCAATAGAGCGCCCGAGTCAGTCCTCGTGCGGGAGGATTTCGCCGAGCATGCAGACAGTTTTGATCTCGTGAGCGAGTATCTGTCGGCTGCAGTCCGTGATGGACTCTCGGGCGTGAATATTCTGCTTTATGGAGCACCCGGGGTTGGTAAAACACAGATTGTGCGCTGTATATGCAACACCCTGAGAATTGACCTGTTTGAGGTGCCCGATCAGGACAAAGAGGGTGGTGTCTATGCTCCCGCAGAGCGGCTCTCGGCTTACCTCTTCAGTCAGAAGCTGCTTGAGAATAAATCTGATACTGCGATTCTTTTTGACGAGATGGAAGATGTTTTTCCACAACCCGATTTTTTCGATTCGATGCGTCCGAGGAGGATGCGAACCAAGGGACGAAAGTCGTGGATCAACCGGCTACTCGAGACCAATAAGAGACCCGCATTTTGGGTAGGAAACAATATCGATCATCTGGACCTTGCCTATCTGCGCAGGTTCGACCTTGTTCTTGAGATCCCGAAACCAAGTCAATCGATGCGCAAACGGATCTTGAACAAGTTCCTCGCTGAAAAAGGTATCGAGACGAACGGATGGATCGGCCGGGTTCCGGACAGCCCACACCTGACCCCAGGCCTGATCGAGAAGTCGGTGCGCGTAATCCAGGCAATTAATCCGGGTGAGGCGGGAGCCGCGCAACTTTACAAGCGTTTGACCGGCAATGTGCTCAAGGCCATGGGGTATCAGGCACCCACGGTCCCTGATAAAGAGTCCGTCATCAGCTATGACCCGGAGGTGATCAACATCGACGTGGACCCGACTACGCTGACTCGGGGTATTTCGGACATGCAGGATGCACGAATTCTGTTTTACGGGGCACCGGGTACCGGGAAGACGGAGCTTGCTCGGCATCTGGCCAAGTCCCTCGAAAAACCACTGATCGTACGCAAGCCCTCTGACCTCCTGGACAAGTTTCTCGGTGGTACAGAGAAAAACCTGGCCGCGGTTTTCGAAGAGGCGGAACAGGAAGGTGCCGTTCTCCTGCTCGATGAGGTCGACAGTTTTCTCATGACCAGGGCTGCGGCGCACAGAAGCTGGGAGATCACCCAGGTCAATGAGCTGCTCGTTCAGATCGAGGCCTTCAAGGGTGTCCTGATTGCATGCACCAATGCCATGAGTCTTCTGGATGAAGCAGCAATGCGCCGATTTGATGTCAAGGTGCGGTTTGAATGCATGAGTGCCAGCCAGGTGCGAAAACTGTTCTGCCAGGTGCTCAATCAGTTGGGATCAGAGGCTTGTGAAACTAACTCGCTCATCGAGCGCAGGCTGGGAAGACTGGATTCGCTCACACCCGGGGACTTCCATGCAGTGATACGCCGTCTGCGAATCACTGGGCTCGAGCTCTCTCCCCAGTCGCTCTGTGCTGCATTGGAGCAGGAGTCCTCGAAGAAGGCTGAAAACAAGGGTAGGGGGATCGGGTTCTCTGCGCATCTTTGATGTGCCGATGGAGTACCGGTCTCGGAAAAAGCGCATTCAAATCGACCGAGAGCCAAGCATCAATTACATGATCCGATGTGGATTCGAATTATTACATGTGAATCCAGATTGTGCTGTCAAAATAATAACATTCATGAATAAAACGCAGGCTCGTAATGAGGGTGAACAAATGACAGCTTCGGTCAGACTCATCAGGAAATCCGCCTTCACGGCCTGGGATCGAGTGGCGTTGACCTACAGTGAAGGGAATGTGGATCATCTTCATGTATTCGCAGACCGATACTCCTGTCTCGAGTTATATCGGCAGTTGAACATTGGGTACTTCCGCCAGCATCAGGGTGTGATGACGTTGAGCGTTGATGAGCGAACATTCCACTGGTCAGAAGACCTTTGGCGACAGGTCCATGCGGTCCTCGATGTCTGGTTTGAGCAATACATGGTCATTGTAGAGTTCAGGGAATGAGTGTCACTGGCAAGGGCGGCTCAGGGCCTACTGCTGATGACGAGGTGTTCAAAACAGTGGGTGATCTTTTGGTTGAACGGAACGACCCTGATGACTTTCAGGCGTCCCAGGTGCTCCGGGTCAATCTCCAGGATCTAACGCGTGCTTTGAGGCCATATGGAATAGTACCCTGCAACTGGTGCGCCAAGCGCTGGGTGCTTGTTCCCCCGGGTTCAGATGGCGACACTTGCAGTCATTGCCTTTCCCTTGGTTGTGCTGAACTCAGCCTGGATCTCATGGAGGAGCTGGGTGTGTTTACCGAGGATGAGGCCACGATGATTCAGCACAAAATCAACGCGCATAAAGCGCAACATAATGATAAATAAGAAATCGAAGGGGTGATCGGTGAGCATCCGTCTCTTACATACGGCCGACTGGCAGATCGGCAAGCAGTTTTCATGGATCGAAGGTGATGCGGGAGCGCTGATCCGGACACAGCGACTGGAATCGGTGAAACGTATTGCCGAACTCGCCAGGGGCCGTGAGGTGGATGCCGTGCTTGTGGCGGGGGACGTCTTCGAGATGAACACGGTCTCTGACGAAACCCTGAGACGGACCATGGACGCACTGTCCGGGTATCCGGGTCCCTGGCTACTGCTCCCAGGCAACCATGATGCGGCGCTCCAGGAGAGTGCCTGGACGCGACTCAGCCGCATCGGCTTGCCTGGTAATGTGCGCCTTCTTCTGGATTTCGAGCCTGTCATCCTCAAGGATCGCAAGCTCGCGGTACTGCCAGCACCGCTTACCCGGCGTCATGAGGCTCGGGATCTCACCGAAGGTTTCACTGCCATGGAGAGCCCGGAAGGGGCGGTTCGAGTCGGATTGGCCCATGGCAGCGTCGAGAACCGCCTTCCCGATTCTGCCGAGCTCCATAATCCCATCTCGGACCGTCGGGCCGATGAATCCGGGCTTGAGTACCTGGCCCTAGGGGATTGGCATGGCACGCTCGAGATCGCCAACCGGACCTGGTATGCAGGCACCCACGAAACCGACGGATTCCGCGATAACGACTCGGGGAACGTGCTGCTTGTCGAGATTGATGGGCCGGGGGCCACGCCACGTGTTGAAAAGGTCCAGACCACCCACTACCAATGGTCTCACAAGAGTCACGAGGTCCACGGTTCGGATGACATCAAACTGCTGGAAGCGGATCTGGCTGCCCTGGGGCAGCCCTTTGAGCGTCACGTCTTGAGGCTCGATCTTCGAGGGGCGCTGGACCTTGCTGGGCACGGTGAGTTGCAGGCGCTTCTGGATACCTGGCGTGCAAGACTGCGTTACCTGCGCGCATCGGACTCAGGGGTACTGGTGTCCCCCAGCGAAGAAGATCTGGACAGGATGGGCGCGAGCGGTTTTGTGAGCCGGGCCATCGAGCGGTTGCGCGACATGGCCAAGGATCCGGATCCCGGGAAGTCAGCCCAGGCGGGTGCTGCGTTGCAGCGTCTGTATGTGGAATACATGACCCTGACCGGAAGGGGCTGATCCGTGCTCGTTATCAAATCCATAGAAGTCAGTCACTTCCGAAAGCTGAAGGGTCCAGTACGCATCGAGGGGTTGGAAGACGGACTGACCATCATTGCCGGGGATAACGAGGAAGGGAAGTCGACATTGCTCGAGGCCGTTCGTGCGGCCCTGTTCGAGAAACACAGTCTGACGGGTGAGGTCGCGGAGAGTTTTCAACCCTATGAGTCCTCGGTCCGTCCCGAGGTCTCCGTGGAGTTCTCGCTCAATGGGGGTCTGTATCGAATCGAGAAGGGTTTCTGCCAGAAGCCGACGGCGGAACTGACCACGCCAACCGGGAGTTTCTCTGGGCAGGCTGCGGAGGACCAGCTCAGGGAGTTACTGGGTCATTCCTCTCCTGCGCGGGGGGCAAGCAAGCCGGAGCATCAGGGCATCTGGGGCATGCTTTTTGTCCAGCAGGGCAGTGCATTCCAGCCGATCCCCGTCAACGAGTCAGGTCAGCGGACTTTGCGTACCGCCCTGGAAGCCCAGGTGGGCGATGTATTGGGAGGCCCTGAAAGCGAGATGCTGATCAGCAGTGTCAAGGACTCCTATGACCGCTATTACACCCCAACCGGACGCCCAAAGGGCGAACTCAAGCAGGTGCATGACGATGTCGCCTTCGTTGAGGTGGAACTAAGCAATATTGACGGCCAATTGAGCGACTTCGACCACAAGCTTGACGAGCTCGTAAAGCTCGATCTCGAACTCTCAGGCCCGTTTAATCCTGACAGGATGGCGGATCTGCAGGAACGTCTGCAGGTCGCCCGTGATGCGGCGAAGGGGCTCGAATCCCTGGAGCAGACGTTCAACCAAACCGGGCAGGCACTTAAGGTCGCCGCAGTCGAGGCCGAGCAAGCACGGCAGCAATGGGATGTCAGGCAGCGCCTGATTCAATCCCTCGAGGACAACGCGAAGAGCCTTGAAAAGCATCGTGAAACGACTGCGCGAATCGCGCGTGAGCTGGAAGTCCTGGATTCTCAGGTGGCCGAGCGGCAGGGGCATTCTGAGCACGCACAAACTGCAGTGCAGGACGCCAGAAGCGTACTGAGGCTGATGCAATCTCTGCGTAATGCCAAGGATATCGAGGTGCAGCTGGAATCACTCCGGGCTCAGCTTCAGAAGGGCCAGGATGCGGAGGCAGAGATCCGGGATACCAAAAGACGCATCGCCTCTGTTGAGCTACCTAAGGAATCTCTCGACAGACTGAGGACCTTATCCAGTCAGATTGATCATGCCCGGGCAAAGCGGAGTGCACTGGCCACGACCCTCGCCCTTGATCTGAATGGATCCGCGGAAATGGGGGGTCAAACCCTTGATCCAAATGCCCGGGTCGAGATCTACAAGCAGGAGACCCTGAACCTAGGGCAACTGGGCAGGCTCACCATCACGCCAGGTGGAGCGAATGTCAGCGGGATCCTGGCTGAGTTGGACAGGCTGGAACGCGAGCTTTCAGAGTCTCTCGAGACGCTCAGTGTTGCGAGCCTCACGGAAGCAGAGGAGCGTGAGAGGCGAGAGCAGGAACTCAAGAGCCGCCTTGCTACCGAGCTGGTCAGGCTAAGCGCGGTCGCCCCAGATGGCCTTGATCCCCACAGGGAGCGAATAGACGTGCTTGAAGTCCGCCTCTCTGCCATTCGTGAGCAACTCGGTGATCATGGTGACGAACAGCGTGCCGTAGATGACCGGGCATTACGGGAGGTAGAGGAAAAGCTGGGACTCGCAGAAGGTGAGGAGATGGAGGCCAGATCTCTCCTTGATGAAGGGCGTAAGCAGCGAGAAGGGATCCTGAGTGTACTGGCCGAGGCCCAGGCGGCGCTGAAAGCCAACCAGGCTGATGCCGATCGATTGACCAGGGACCTACAGTCAGCGCGTTCTGACCATCCCGACGAGTCACTGCACGACAAGGTTCATGCGTCTGAGCAAACCCTGCTTACTGCCCAAGAGGCACACGAGAAGGCTAAAACAGCCCTCGAACAGGCGGATCCCGAGGCGGTCAGGTCAGACCTTGCGACTGCGGAACGTGCAATTGAGAACTTCACGAAGCAGCACAATCAGATCAATTCCAGAATCACCGAGCTGCGCGGGGAACTCCGGGGACAGGGACACATGGGGCTGGGTGAAAAACGCCAGGAGCTGCAAGGAAGGCTGGATGCCACTCGCTTGCGTGCGGAAGCGCTCGACAGACAAGCTGGTGCCATCTCACTTCTACACCAGGTCCTTTCTGAGGCAGAAGGGGAGGCCCGTGATCACTTCCTCCAGCCGATCTCGGAACGCGTGGCCCCACTGCTCAGGCGTTTATTTCCGGACCATCGCCTCGTGCTCGGGGATGACCTTGATATCGCGTTTCTTGACCGGGATGGCCTCAAGGAGCCTTTCTCAAGCCTCAGTGTAGGCACACGTGAGCAGCTCGCGATCCTGACCCGGCTGGCATTCGCTCAACTGCTTGTGGAGCAGGGAAAGCCCGCCATGGTGATCCTGGACGATGCCCTGGTGTACTCAGACCAGGAGCGCTTCGAACGCATGAAGCTGATCCTTTCCCAGGCGGCGCAGCACTACCAGATCCTGCTGCTGACATGCAGGCCAGGGGACTATCTGTCACTAGGGGCGCCGAGAGTAATACTCAGTTAAGCAGCAATGTGCCGGAAATCCAGGGCTTGAAGTAACCCCACGAGGGTTTTTACGGCTTCCATGCTACTCAGATGCAAACACAGATTCTGTGCATTAACAGGCTGTTGAAAAGCTCGCCGAGCCGGGCATGATATTTGGTTTTTGGCCACAGGTACCATTAGGTCTTATGGGTTAACGTTTTGCCTGATTTTAAGTAGACGTTTTGTTGCCAGATTTTGCAATTTTTATTGTATTTTCTGGCAACATTTCCATTATTTTTTATAGTGGTATTTCGCTAGTTGCCAGATTTTACAATTTTTGTTGTATTTTCTGGCAACATTTTCCTGCGCCTTCCGACCTCTAAGAAAAGTTGCCAGTGTAAAGCCCCTAAAATTCTGGACACTCACATGCACTAATTTCACGCCGCCATTGCCCGGCTCGGCCGGTACGCTGCACGCACCTGTGCCGGTGTCCGATGACCATGACGCTGGAGCAGCCAATGCTGGTTGTACCGCTCCTTGAATGCCAGCAGCTCTCGCCTGAGCTCCTCGACACTCTCGAATCGCCGGACCCAAAGCAACTGCTCCTTGAGGGTGCGGATAAAGCGCTCGGCGCTCCCGTTCCCCTGCGGGGCTCGCACAAAGCTGGGGCTGGACTCCAGCCCAAGAAACCTAAGCTCGTTCTGGAAATGGCTGCTGATGTACTGCGGCCCGTTGTCGTGGCGGAGGACCAGCCCAGTGGCGATCCCCTGCTCAAGACAGCCAAAGTGCTCCCGAATGCCCTGATAAATCGGCTCCAGTGCTTCGAAGCGGGTCCCCGGTCGGGCAGCATGCAAACCGACCACATCACCGACAAAATGATCGACGACCACGAACACGGTCGCCGTACCCTCATCGGTCAGCGCCAGGGCCGCATCCGTCCCCCACATCCGGTTGGGGGCCTCGGGGATGATGGTGCCATCATGGACCTGCGGACCCCGAGCCGTGCCCTGTCGATGTGGGGCCTGCAGCCCATGCTCGCGCAGCAGCCGACGCAGCCGCTCACGACAAACGACGACACCCTTAAGTTTCAGCCTTGCCCAGAGCTTGCGGTAGCCCTCGCCGGTAAAACCCAGCGCCTCGACCTCCCGGATCACCTCGCGCACCCGCACCAACAGCGTCTCATCCGACACCACCAGAGGACGTCCAGGTCGCTGACGCCTGCCCGATCTGCAAGCTGTCGCCTGGCGGGCATACACCGTCGATCGGGATACACCCCACATCCGACACACCCGAGCCTTGCCGTAGGGACGTCGTGCGGAGACCGAATAAGCTCGGCTTATGGCATCGATCTCCGCTTCGCAAAAGGGAGTTCGCTCTCATGGCGGGCTATGCGCATCTCCAGCAACTCCTTGTCCATCAACAGCTCGCCAACCTTGGCCTGGAGTGCCTTGCACTGCCTCTCCAGGGCCTCAACACAGGGATCACTGCTGCGCCGCTTGAGACCCGACAGACCGCTCTCCAGAAATGTGTCGCGCCACTCCGATGTGTTGATACACGATTGCCAAGATGCTTTGGACTGCGACGTTCGTACGAACGTACCGACTTCAATATTCGTACGAATGTCACAAACATTCGTACGAATGTCACACTAATTAACGTTAACTCCTCATGTACCTCCCCAAAACCCCTGTTTCATTCGTACGAACGTCACATTCATTCGTACGAACGTCACATTCATTCGTACGAACCTCGGGTCTATGACTGTGCAGGTTTCACCATGGCGCTGCGCAAATAATGCACTTGATGACCTAGGCGAGAGCCTCTTCCCACCGATCTAGCGCTTGCCTCATCTCGGGACCGTAGCCGTACCTCTCATAGATCGAAGTTACAGACCGATCCGTGTGATTGAGCAGCCTGGCGATGACCTCCCGCGATACCCCAAGGCCAGCAAGATGTGATGCACACGTGCGCCTAAGGTCGTGGGCGGTCCAGTGTGGGATCCCGACGTGCTCCCTCAGCCTCGTAACCGCCCGTGAAATTGCCTCGGCGGCAATCGCCCGGTCCCGCCTCCCGCCTGATCTGCGAGGGGAGGGGAATACATATGCGCTTTTTGGATCCAGCCTCAGCGCCAGAGCCTCATCAATCAGCCGCTTCGCCCCGGCACAAATCGGCACTCGGTGAGCACGGCCATTTTTTGCCCGCTCCCCGGGGATCGTCCACCAGCCATCCTGTCTGTCCAGCTCAGTCAGCGCCATGCCTGCCACCTCTCCGGGCCGCTGACCGGTGAGCAGGATCAATTGAATGGCGACTCGCGTCGCCCTGGTCGGCCACGCTCGGCAGCCCGCTGGCATCTCATCTCTATCCAGAGCCGCCAGCAGCGTGCGGATTTCCGACATGGTGAGCACCCGCTCCTTGGAGCGGGTCGGGGCAGGGGGTTTGATCCGCAGGCAGGGATTAGTCTCGATCCCCGAGACTTCATGATCCAGAGCCCAGTTCCACATCTTTTTGCAGACCGCCAGCACCCGGTTAGCCGCCACCGGAGCCCCGCGGGCTGCAACACCGGACAGCATCTCCCGGATATCTCCCCGGGTGACAGAGCCAGCGAGCATTTCACCCAGCCGAGGCAGGACATCCCGCTCCAGATGCTCGTGGTCCCGTTTCCACGACCGCTTATGCTGACGGGCGTACTCCTCGATGTACCTGCGGGCCAGTTCCTCGACCGTCGGCCCTTGGGCGGGCACCGGCTCAAGCTCTCCTTTTTCGAGAGCCACCTCGGTTGCCCGCGCCCAGCGGGCGGCAGCCTCACGTGTTAGAAAGGTATCCGCCCGGTACTGACCCCGCCGGCGGATCTGTGCGCGCCACTTCCCGGACGGTAGTTTGTGGATCGACGCCATGCCCCCCTCCGTGTGCAGCCGTGTGCAATCTGTGTGCACTCGTATCGTACACTTCCGTGCACTTTTGTTGCACTAAGTCGTAACTTGTTGATTTAAAAAGGGAGGGAAAAACCGGCCTGTCAGGGCGAAAAGCAAAAGAAAAGGGGCTGCGCTTTCGCGCAACCCCTTGTTTTTACTACCTTTTATTTGGCTCCCCGGGACGGGCTCGAACCGCCGACCTAGTGATTAACAGTCACCCGCTCTACCGACTGAGCTACCGGGGAATGGTGAAGCG
>SR_TP_S13solDRAFT_1000265_pt1 | contig 23678 bp, 15 predicted proteins | sample SodReaTP_S13sol_FD_11159 | JGI IMG/M metagenome (IMG submission 11159)
GGGGCGTTCGCCCTGCAATTCGGCGCGGGTGTATTCCTGGTTCAGATACCGTTCCAGATACAGCGCGGTCATGCCGGGGTTATTCGGGTTGTCAAACCATTCCTGTGAACGGAATTTCTTGTGGGCGCGCGTGTCGGACATGTTGATTTCTTGCCTTTGTATATTGGGTCGTTCGGGCATTCGGGTGGATCGCAGATACGGGTGATCTGCGCAGCTACAGAGTTTCTATTTCGGGGATCGCATCATCCCCCCTTTTGCTGGCGTGATGTGCTGGCGCGCACCATGACGTCATATCCGGCATCGATGATGCGGTCTTGCAGTAGGGCGCCATTCAACTGATTCATTATCATGTTAACAGCCGTAAGGCCGGTTTCATAGCGGCGCGTGCGCACGGAGGTGATGGTCGGCACCGAACATGACACGACATCCAGATCGTTGAAGCCAACAATTCCCATCTGCTCGGGCACGCGCAAGCCCCGCCGCTGGCATTCGAACAATGCCCCAAGTGCCACGTCATCATTGTTGCAAAATACGGCATCCGCATCGGGGGCGCTGGCCAGCAGGTCGGCCATCAACTGCCCGCCGACCGAATAGGCGGAAGGGTGGGGCGTGGTGATCACCAGCGCATCATCGGACAGGCCATGCGCGGACATGATGTCATTATATCCTGCAAGGCGGCGCTGCGCCCGCGGGTCCATCCGCGCCCCCAGAAATCCGATTCGGCGATACCCCTGATCAATCAGGTGGCGCACTGCTGCGCGCCCCGCATCCTGCTGGTCGCAACCGACCACCATATCGACGGGGTCGGGCGTTGTTTCCATGACCTGCACCACAGGACAGCCCATTTCCAGAAGCAACTGACGGGCCGCCGCCGACTGGTCAATGCCCGCCACGATCATACCGGCGGGGCGTTGTGTGGCGAAAACGCGCAGCAGGTCTTCCTCTCGGGTCAGTTTGTAGCGGGTGTTCACAAATTGGGGCGTGTAGGCGGTCCCTTCCAGCCCGTCCATGACGCCGCGCAGCAGTTCCGCGAAGATCTGGTTGGTCAGCGAGGGAATCACCACGCCAATCAACCGCGACCGCGCCGAGGCAAGCGCCTGCGCGGCAGGATTGGGCACATATCCAAGCGTTCTGACCGCATCCGCAACCTTGTCGCGCGTGTCCTGTGACACCAATTCCGGTTGCCGCAGTGCACGGGACACAGTGACAACGCTTACATTCGCATGCAGCGCAACATCAGACAGCTTAATTGCCTTCTTTTGTGCGTTTTGGTCCTTCATAACTGCAAGCCTGCATCCGGATTTATGTAATTGGTATTTGACAATGATATACGCTTTCATTTAGGAAATCACAACCGATTAATGGCTGGACCCAACCATTGATCACCAATCCGGGAGGGGCATGTGAAGTATTTGGCACGACTCGAGCTGATGGCTGTCAGGTTGGGCGAATTTGCATTGGTTGCCTTGCTTGCGGGCATGACCGTCATGGTGTTCGGCAATGTCGTGCTGCGCTATGCGTTCAATAGCGGCTGGAACTTTTCCGAGGAGATGTCGCGCTATTTCTTCGTCTGGCTGACCTTCATCGGGGCCATTCTGGCGTTTCGGGAATACAACCATATCGGCGTTGAAACAGTGGTGCGGCAGTTTGGGCCCATCGGGCGCCGCATCTGTCTGGCGCTGACCAATCTGGTGATTCTGGTCTGTGCCGGTGTGCTGTTCTGGGGGACATGGGTGCAGCACCCGATCAATGCGTCGATGACCGCGCCCGTGGTCGGGCTGTCGATGATCTGGGTCTACGGGATCACATATGTCACCGGGGCATGCATCGCGCTGATGGCACTCGTGCGGATTATCCGCGCCGTTACCGGACACACGCCCCCCGATGAAATGGCACGTTTCACCGGTGACTTTGATTTGCTTGACCAGAAGGATCGGCATTAATGGTACTGCTGATTTTTCTGGGAACACTGTTTTTCGGGCTGGCGCTGGGCGTTCCGGTGGCCTTCGCGCTGATGTTCTGCGCGGTTGTGCTGATGACATGGATGGGGATATTCAACCCGCAGATCATCAGCCAGCAAATGGTGACGGGGGCCAATTCCTTTACGCTGCTGGCGATCCCCTTCTTCCTGCTGGCGGGCGAGTTGATGAATGCAGGCGGGCTGTCCAAGCGGATTGTGGCGTTTGCTGTGTCTTGCGTGGGCCATATTCGCGGCGGGCTTGGCATTGTTGCCGTGATCGCGGCGGTGGTTATGGCGTCGCTTTCGGGGTCTGCCGCGGCGGATTCGGCGGCCTTGGCGGCAATCCTGATCCCGATGATGCGCGAGGCGGGCTATAACGTGCCGCGCGCCGCGGGGTTGATGGCTGCGGGCGGGGTGATTGCGCCTGTGATCCCGCCATCCATTGCGTTCATCATCTTTGGTGTTGCGGCCAATGTGTCGATTACGGCGCTGTTCATGGGGGGCATTGTGCCCGGCATCATGATGGCGGCGTCATTGATCATTGCATGGCTGATTGTCGCGCGGCGCGAAAACGTCAAACCCCTGCCGCGCGCCACAGGCCGCGAGCGGCTGCGCGCCACGGCGGCGGCTGGCTGGGCGCTGGTTATGCCGCTGATCATTCTGGGCGGTATCCGTTTCGGCATTTTCACCCCCACAGAGGCGGCGGTGATTGCGGCGGTCTATGCGTTCTTTGTGGGCATGTTCGTTTACCGCGAACTGAAACTGGCGCATCTTTATCAGGTGCTGTTGAACGCGGCGAAAACCACATCGGTTGTGCTGTTTCTGGTTGCGGGCGCATTGGTCACATCGTGGTTGATCACGCGGGCCAATATTCCGGCAGAAGTGACACGCTTTCTGGCGCCGGTTCTGGACAATCCCAAGCTGCTGATGCTGGTGATTGTGCTGCTGGTGTTGGTGGTGGGCACGGTTCTGGACCTTGCGCCGACGATCCTGATTCTGGTGCCGGTTCTGATGCCTGTCATTCGCGCGGCGGGAATTGATCCGGTGTATTTCGGGATCATTTTCGTGATGACCACCTGTGTGGGCCTTTTGACGCCGCCGGTGGGTGTTGTTTTGAATGTGGTCAGTGGTGTGGCGCGCGTTCCCTTGGGCAAGGTGATCTGGGGCGTGCTGCCCTTCCTTGCGGCGCAAGTGGGCGTGCTGATGGTGCTGATTGCGTTCCCCGAACTTGTTCTGGTGCCGCTGCAATGGCTGCGCTGAGAGGAAGAAACCTGTTTTCAATCTGGGAGGAAAGACCATGAAAACCCTGACCAAACTAACCCTGACAACCGCGCTTGTTGCAGGCATCGCATTGCCTGCAGTGGCGGAAATCAGCACGCGCACCATCACGGTGTCCAACGGGGTCGCGGAGTCCCACCCTGTTGGCAATGGCATTGAAGCCATGCGCGAATGCATCACTGATCGCACAGACGGGGCATGGACGCTGAACGCGTTCTGGTCCTCGGCGCTGGGCGATGACCTGACGGCAACGCAGGCGCTGCGGTCGGGCACACAGGAAATGGTTGTCACATCATCCTCGCCGCTGGTTGGTATTGAACCGGCGCTGGGCGTGTTCGACCTGCCGTTCCTGTTTTCCAACGCAGAAGAAGCAGACGCCATTCTGGACGGTGATTTCGGTGATTTCATCGCCGAACGCATGGAAGATTCCGGTCTGGTCAATCTGGCCTATTGGGAAAACGGGTTCCGCAACCTGACCAACTCGGTCCGCCCCATCACCCGGCTGGAAGATTTTGACGGCATGCGCGTGCGCGTGATGCAAAACAACATCTTCCTGGACACGTTCCAGGCGCTTGGCACCAACGCAACGCCCATGGCCTTCGGTGAGGTGTTCACCGCGCTGGAAACCCGTGCCATTGACGCGCAGGAAAACCCTTATGTGACGATCGACACGTCGCAATTCTATGAAGTGCAGGACTATCTGTCGGCCACGCAACACGCCTACACGCCGTTCATGATCCTGTTCTCGGCCCCGATCTTCAACACCTACTCGGAAACCGAACAGGAAATCCTGCGTGATTGTGCTGTTGTGGGCCGTGACGTTCAGCGCAGCGTCAGCCGCGAATTGTCGGATGTGTCGCTGGGCAATGTGCAGGAAGCGGGCATGGCGTTCAATGAACTGGACGGGGCCGAACTGAACCGCATCCGCGCCGCAGTCGAAGGGGTGTATGAAAAACACGCCGAATCGATCGGTGTTGACGTGATCGACATGATGCAGGCAGAACTTGCCAAACTGCGCGGCGAATAAGCCGGTTTGATCTGCATGTGGGGGGACAAGAGTTCCCCCACATGTTTTTCCTGCCCTTTCAGAAAATGATGTGATGCGATGACACGCATGAACCCGACCTTTGCGGGTCTGGCCCTTATGCTGCTGGGCATGTTCCTGTTTGCGTCCAATGACGCATTGGGGAAATGGCTGGTCAGCAGTTATTCCGTAGGTCAGGTTCTGGCCATCCGCAGCCTTGCCGCTTTGGCGGTGTTGTTGCCGTTTCTGTATGCGTTTGGCTTCCGCAGGCTGTTTCACGTCGAACGCCCCGGCATTCAGTTTGCGCGCGTTGTGCTGTCCACCGCCGAGGTGTTCTGCTTCTACTTCGCGGTCCGTCACATGCCGCTTGCCGACACGATGACCTTCTGGCTGGCCGCGCCCATTTATGTGGCGGTATTGTCGCCCTTGTTGTTGCGCGAATCCGTCAGCCCGTTGCGTTGGGGCGCGGTCGTCGTGGGCTTCGTCGGTGTGTTGATTGCGCTGAAACCCAGTGGCGAAGGGGCGGGGCTTGCCAGTCTTGTGGCCATCATCGGGTCACTGTGTTTCGCCCTTATGATGATTACAGGGCGCTATTTGCGCGGCACACCCGACATGACGCTGGTGTTCTGGCAGTTGATTGGCGCGGGCGTCGCGGGCGTGATTGCTGCGCCTGTGGGCTGGTCCATGCCGGGATCGTTTGACTGGGGCTTGCTGGCGCTGGTGGGCGTGGTGGCGATGGGGGCGCATCTGTGCGTCAACCGCGCGCTGAAGCTGGCTGATGCGGCGCTGATTGCCCCGTTGCAATATACGCTTCTGCTGTGGGCGGTGATCCTTGGCTGGATATTCTTTGGCGATATTCCGCGCTTGGCCATGCTGGCAGGTGCGGCGGTGATCATTCTGTCCGGCCTTGTGCTGGTGCTGCCCGAACAACGGATCAAGACCATGCTGATACAGCGCTGGCGCAAGGAAAAAGCCCCCTGATTGCTGGGCACGGGGCGCTTGTTCCAGTGGCGGGCTGGCCGGTATTCCTGTGAAATCTGTTGCGTGCTGGTGGCATATCGATATTGATATACCATGCGGGGCAGGAGGCAGGTTTGCAGCATGATAGCAACAAGCGGGATCTGTTGATCCGCCAAGGTCTGAAACTAACGCATCTTCGTCTTATGGCCGCGCTGGACGAAACGCGCCAGATCAGCGCCGCGGCGACACAGATCGCCATCAGCCAGCCTGCCGCATCGCGCCTATTGGCCGAGATCGAGCAGATTGTCGGGATGAAGCTGTATAAACGCCACCCCCGCGGCGTGATCCTGAACGAAGCTGGCCGCCTGCTGGGAGAGCGCGCGCGCTGGATGCTGCGCGCGCTGGATGATACGGGGCGCAATATTGTCGAAATTGGCAGCGGGCAGCGGGGCGCGGTCAATATTGGCGCGGTGACAGGGCCTGCCATTGAACTGGTTTTGCCAGTCATCCGCGAAGCGCGGCTGCTTCATCCGGACCACGATATTACGATTGACGTGGACACCAGTGACAAGCTGGCAGAAGGGTTGCTGGGCGGGCGGCTGGATTTTTATCTTGGCCGCGTCCTGCCGGGGTTCGATGTCAGCGCGTTTGATATGCGCTTGATCGGGGATGAACCTGTCAGCCTTATTGCGCGCAGCGGTCACCCCTTGATGGGCCGGGCAGATGTCAGCCTTCAGGACTGCCTTGACTATGACTGGGTTATGCAACCACCCGGCGGTTTGCAGCGCTATACTGTGGATCGCTACCTGCTGGAAAATAACTACAGACCGCCCAACCGCGTCGTAAACTCGACCTCGTTATTGATGATGCTGGCAATGGTGACGCGGACAAATGCCATTGCCCCGATTTCGCGCGCGGTGGCCGAGTTTTATGCAGGGCCAGACGGGTTGTCAGGCAGAATCGCAACCTTGCCTGTGGCGCATCACATCGCGGTAAAGCCGTTCGGAATCGTCACATTGCGCGGATACGAACTGCCCGCAGCCAGCGCGGGACTCCACCGGATGTTATTGAAGCGTCTGGACAGCGACACAACCCATAGTTGATTCTCCGATATATTATTTCCGGTATATATACGCCTAAAACTATTATTTGACCGGAATAGGTCTTCGTTCTTACCAAGGTAGGCAATGATTGCTTGCGCATATCGGGATGGGGGATGTGGCGCTTGCATAGGGGGCCGGTGCACCGTGCAGGTTGTACCAGTTGGGGGGGTAAATGCCATGGTTCATGTCGCACCATTCCCTCTCCGTCAAGCGGAGTGGTCGGAATGCTGATTTCCCAGATACGCGATCAGGACGGGACCGTTCAGGTTGTGGCGCGTGACGGAACAGAGGCCTATGTGATCCGCAACTGCCCCAGCACCTATGATCTTGCGCTGGACTGCATGAACAGGGGTGTCACGCTAAAAGACCGCATTGGTGAACTGGGGCTTGGCATCGCTGTGGATGTCGCGGGTGCGTTGGCCGAAGGGCGCGTTCTTGCGCCGATCCATCACCCCGATCCTGCGCAAATGTTTCTGTCCTGCGCATATCTTGTGGCGCCGGATCAGGCGCCAGTGTCCGCCGCAGGGCGCAACCATGCCGAAATCAGTGCGCCCGAACGCACCAAAACGCCCCGGACGACTGCGCAGCCGGACTGGTTTTACAAGGGCAATGGCAATGCCATATGCGCACCGGGAATGGACCTTGTTCTGCACGCCGCTGACCCCGACCGGCTGAAGGGGCCAGCAATCGCGGGCATCTATGTCATCAGCGCCGATGGCACGCCGTTCCGTATCGGGTTTTCGCTGGCCAGTGACTACTCGGGGCGGCAGATGACAACACAAGCCTATGTCTGCCTTGCGCAGGGCAGGCTGCGCCCTGTCGCGCTGGGTCCGGAACTGCTGCTGGGCGATCTGCCGCATGATCTGCATGGTATCGCACGGATCAGCCGCGATGATGTGGCCATTTGTGAAAAACCCATCGGCCCGCATGAAGACCATATGATCCATGGCATCGTCAGCCTGGAGGATCAGCACTTCCGATCTGACATCCTGCGCCAGCCCGGACATTTACATATCCATGTTATCGCGGCGCATGATGGCCCCTTTGGCGACAATGTTGCCCCTATCGAAGGGGACCAGACAGAGGTCACGATACCCGAATTCGGCCTGCCGCTTCGCAATAACCTTCGTCTTGTGCCGGACCTGCCCGACGGGCCGGTGCATGTGCGCAGGCTGTAGCATGATGGCCAATACCGGAAATCCCACTTTCAAAAGGACCAGTCACATATGAAAATTCGTGCCAATCTGCACCGCGAATTCCGCATTGGATCGATTGACCCGCGCCTGTATTCTGCATTTCTGGAACATATGGGTCGCGCTGTCTATTCCGGTATCTATGAGCCGGGCCATAGCGAGGCGGATGAACACGGATTCCGGCGCGATGTGCTGGAAATGGTGCGCGACCTGAAGATACCGGCAGTGCGTTATCCGGGGGGGAATTTTGTATCCGCCTATGACTGGCAGGACGGGATCGGCCCCAAAGAGGAACGCCCCGTCCGGCTGGATCTGGCGTGGCGATCAAAAGAAACCAATCAGGTCGGCATAAACGAATTCGCCATCTGGGCCGAGAAGGCAGGCATCGACATGATGCTTGCCATCAATCTGGGAACGCGCGGATTGCAGGAAGCGCGGGAATTTGTGGAATATGTCAACCATCCGGGCGGCACCACCTGGTCGGATTTGCGCCGCAGCCACGGGGTTGAAAAACCCCATAACGTCCGCATGTGGTGCCTTGGCAACGAGATGGACGGCCCTTGGCAAACAGGCCAGAAGCCCGCGTCCGAATATGGTCGTCTGGCCAATCAGGCGGCAAAAGCCGTCAAAGGTATGGACAAGACGCTGGAAACCATCGTTTGCGGCAGTTCCAACGACCAGATGCCGACCTATCCGGAATGGGAACGGCAGGTTCTGGAAGAATGCTATGAGAATGTGGATTATATTTCGCTGCACAAGTATTTTGGCAATTCCAGCCATGATACGCTGAACTACTTCGGCAAGATCGAGGAAACCGGCCGCTATATTCAGGCAATCGGCGGCGTCATCGATTATGTCAAGGCGAAGAAACGCGCCAAAAACGATGTCCATATCTGCTTTGATGAATGGAATGTCTGGTATCACATTCGCGAACAAGACATGGAAAATGTCCGCAAATGGGACTGGCCGGAAGCGCCTGCGCTGCTGGAAGAAGACTATAATTTCGAAGATGCGCTGTTCGTTGCAGGGCTGATCAACGAATTCATCCGTCGGTCAGATCGCGTGAAAATTGCCTGTATCGCGCAGCTTGTGAATGTCATTGCCCCGATCCGTGCGGAAAAGGGCGGGCCTGCATGGCGGCAGACGATCTATTATCCGTATCAGTTTGCGTCCCTTTATGGCCGCGGCGAGGCGCTGCGCGTTGCTGTTGACGGGCCAACCTATGATTGCCGCGTCGCGGATGATGTGTCGTTTATGGATATTGCCGCAACCTATGACAATGCGGCTGGAACGGTCAGTCTGTTCATCCTGAACCGCCATCTGACCGACACTGCCGATCTTGATATGACGCTGACGGGCTTTGCTGGCGCACGCCTAATCGATCACCGCGTCATGCAAGGGCATGACCTGCGCGCAGTCAACGGGCCGGACCGGCCAGACGCCGTGTCACCGCAGCCGGGCAGCGGGCTGGGTGTCGAAGACGGTGCTGTGAAAGGGACGCTGGCGCCCTTGTCCTACCATCTTGTCCGGCTTGATGTGTCCTGAGGGGGGAAAGCAAATGACCGGCGTCATACTGCGGAATGTCGAAAAATCCTTCGGGGCCGTCAAGGTGATACATGATGTATCGCTTGATGTACCAAAAGGTGCGTTTTCTGTTTTTGTCGGGCCTTCGGGATGCGGCAAATCCACCTTGTTGCGGATGATCGCGGGGCTGGAGGAAACGACAGGCGGCAGGATCGAGATTGAGGGGCACGACGTCACCGATCAGGAACCCGCGCGGCGTGGTGTGGCCATGGTGTTCCAGAACTACGCGCTTTATCCGCACCTTAGCGTGTTTGAAAATATGGCGTTCAGCCTGCGCCTTGCGCGGGCCAAGCAGTCTGTCATCAAGCAGAAGGTGCATGCCGCCGCCGAGATCCTGAAAATGGTGGATCATCTGGACAAGAAACCTTCGCAACTGTCTGGCGGTCAGCGCCAGCGGGTTGCCATCGGGCGGGCCATCGTGCGCGAACCAAAGGTGTTCCTGTTCGATGAGCCGCTGTCGAACCTTGACGCGGAATTGCGGGTGCAGATGCGGCTGGAACTGGCGCGGCTGCACCGCGAAATCGGCGCGACCATGATCTACGTCACCCATGATCAGGTCGAGGCGATGACCCTTGCCGACAAGATTTTCGTCCTTAAGGACGGGTTCGTGCGGCAGGCGGGTGCACCGCTGCATCTGTATGATGATCCCGATAACCAGTTTGTTGCCGGGTTTATCGGGTCGCCTGCGATGAATTTCATCCCGGGCCGCGTTACCGGGCGTTCGGGTGGCACGATCATGGTGCAGCCTGATGACACTAACGGGTTGATACTGGAAGCCAAAAGCACCGGCGATGGCATGTCGGATGGCACGCCTGTCACACTTGGTATCCGGCCGGAATCGTTGCGGCCCGCCGAAACCGGACTGTCCGCCAAGATCGAGATGTCCGAAGAACTGGGCGGAGTTTCCTATTTGCATGCACGGCTTGCGGGTGATCGCCCGCTGGTCGTTGAACGTCGCGGCATTCGCGAAATGCTGGAAGGGCAGACGATCCACCTGACAGCAGACCCCGCGGATATACTGGTGTTCGATCCTGCGGGACGACGCCTGCGCTAACCAGTCTGCTTACGGCATGTGTCGTGCGCAGACATTCCGGAGTCACAGGGAGGATAACATGAACAGATTCACTTCACTGGTGGCCGCTTGCGCGGTCTCGTTGGTTGCCGTGCCGGCAGTCGCACAAACCGAGATCACCTGGTGGGATTTTCTAGGCGGCGGTGACGGTGTGCGTATGCGCGCCATGATCGACCAGTTCAACGCCGAACACCCTGATATCAATATCACACCGACAACATCGGAATGGGGCGTGCCGTTTTATACCCGTGTGCGGACATCCGCGTCGGTCGGGCAGGGGCCGGATATAATGACCTATCACCTGTCCCGCATCCCGCTGGCGTTGCAAGAAGGTGTTCTGACGCCGATCACGGACGAGGATCTGCAAGCCGCCGATCTGGCGATTGGCGATTTCTTCGAAACAGCGGTCGAGGCGGCATCTGACAGCGATGGTACGCTATATGCGGTGCCGTTCGATATCCACTCTATCGTTCTGTATTATAACCGCAGCTACTTTGAAGGCAGTGAATTCCTTGACGATGACGGAATGCTGACCGGCATTAACAGCCTTGAGGATTTTGAACGCGCCTTGGAGCATGCGGTTGACGCCGGTTCGCGCACACCGCTGTCGTATCAGACCGGTGGTCCCGGTGGCATCTGGCGGGTGTTCTACACGCTTATGGGCCAGCAAGGCGGTCAGTTGATTGTCGATGGCGAAGTGCTGCCGGGCGATAATGAACAAAAGGCCCTGCGCGCCATCGAGATCATGACCAACTGGACGACACAGGGCTGGCAGCCCGAACAGGCGGAATATCCTGCATCGGTTGCGCTGTTCACCTCCGGGCAATCGGCATTCCATCTGAACGGCGTGTGGGAAGTGCCCACCTTGAACGACCTGCAGAACGAAGGCTCGCTTGGCTTTGAATGGGGCGCGGTGCAAGTGCCGTTATTGCTGGATCAGGAAGCGACATGGGCAGACAGCCACGCATTCGCCATTCCGGTTCAGGGCAATCAGCAGATGGAACCGGAACAGCGCGCGGCCGTGATGACGGTCATCGGCTGGATGCAGCGCAATGCCATTGCCTGGGCAGATGCGGGGCATATTCCGGCCTATCGTCCTGTCGCGGAAAGTGACGCCTATCTGGCGATGGAACCGAACGCCACCTATGCATCATTGGCCGACACCGCCTATTTCGACCCCCGTTCCGAAATCGCGGGCGTGGCGTCGCCGGTCTATGATGCGGGCGTCAATGTTATCGGGCCTGCCATGCACGGTTTCCTGTCACCCGAGGACGCCGTTGCGCAAATGCGCATGGAACTGCAAGCGCTGATACGCTGATATCCACACAGCCAAGACCCGCGCCCGCCTGAATGGGCGCGGGAGACACTGAACACAAGGATAATGGCCGTGGCACTGCGCAGCAAAAACCGCCTCAGGCATAATCTGATCGCCTTCAGCCTGATCGCACCATTTCTGGCAATCTTTTTGCTGGTGTTCCTGTATCCGACCTTCAAGGTGATCCAACTCAGCTTTACCAATGCGCCGTTGATTGGGGACGGTGAATGGATCGGGCTGGACAATTTCCGCCGCCTGTTTGCAGACAGGCTGTTTTATACGTCGCTTTATAACAATATCTATTTCGTCGTTCTGACAGTGGTGCCGACAACTGCCATCGCGCTGGGGATCGCGCTGATGGTCAACCGTTTGCGGGGCCGGCTTCAGGCGTTGATTCTGGCCACATTCTTTTTGCCATATATCCTGCCCGTCTCGGTTGTGACGGAAATCTGGGCCTGGATGCTGGACGTGCAGTTCGGGGTTGTCCAGCCCACGATTGAAGCCATCATCGGCAGGCCAATGCCGGTATTCCGCAATCCGCAATGGGTGATGCCCACAATCGCAGTCGTGACCATCTGGTGGACCAACGGGTTCAATGTGCTTTTGTTCATCGCCGGTCTGCGCAACATTCCAACTGAATTATACGAGGCCGCCGCACTGGATGGCGCCACACCCCGCCAGCAATTCACGCGTGTTACATGGCCGCTGCTTTGGCCCGTTACGACACTGGTACTGACACTTCAGTTGATCTTGCAACTGAAGCTGTTCGATCAGGTCTATCTGCTAAGTCAGGGTGGTCCGTTCAACCAATCCTATGTCTTGTTGCTGATGGTTTACCGTGAAGCGTTTCAGCTGAATCAGGGCGGCTATGCCTCGGCGGTGGCGTTGGTGTTGTTTGTCATGATCATGGTGGTGTCGGTGCTGCAATTTCAACTGCTCCGGATTGGGGGCCGCAAATGATCCGTACCCGCAGAATCGAGAATATCACCCTGTCGGCCATCACGCTGTTTGCTGCCGCAATCTGGGTGTTCCCGCTGTACTGGGCCTTGGTTACATCCTTGCGCCGCGAATCGCGCGTGGTCAGTGATTCCGCCGGTCTGCTGCCGGATGAATTCAATCTGGCCAGCTACATTGATGCCATCGTGAACACACGTTTGCTGACATGGTACTGGAATTCGATCGGGACCGCAGTGATCATCACGGTCGTGACCATCATCACCAGCATGATGTGTGCCTATGCGATTTCACAGATGCGGTTTCCGGGACGCCGGGTGCTTTATATGGTCGTGCTGGCCAGTTTCATGATTCCCGCGCAAGCCTTGGTCGTGTCGCAATTCATCTTGATGAACGACTTGGGGCTGATCAACACATGGGGTGGCATTATCCTGCCGCAGTTGATCGTTCCGGTCGTGATAATCGTCTACAAGCAGTTCTTTGATGCGGTTCCCAAAGAACTGCGCGAAGCGGTGCTACTGGATGGCGGCGGCGAATACACACTTTTGTTCAAGGTCTACCTGCCATTGAACTGGGGAATCACCGCAGCGCTTTCGATCATTACCTTTATCGGCGCGTGGAATGCGTTCTTCTGGCCCTTCCTTGTTGCGACCAGCGAATCCACCATGACCATTCCTGTGGGGATTACACAGGTGCAGGACACATTCGGCGTCCAATATGCCCGCGTCATGTCCGTGGCCTTGCTGGCTGCGATGCCGGTCGCTGTGGCCTATCTGGTGTTCCAGCGCCGCGTGACAGAGGCTGTGATGATCTCCTCGGGGGTGAAGGGGTAACGCGCGGCGCGCGGCGCGCGAAGGAACGCGCAGTTTCACAAAAAGCAAATCGGGCGGAGTTTCCTCCGCCCGATTTGCTTCTATCAGAAGTCAAAACTGTAATGGTGTGCTTCAGCTACGCCTGATCTACGATCCACAAGGGTTAAAACTCAACCTGTCATCTGCTCCACATGTTCATAGAATCACGCGAATTCTTTTCTCACGTCGAGATAGTAACTTCTTCTGGAAAACATCTAGCCTAACCCTTTGTTGCGCCCTTCGAACCGTCGCAACATCGGTATGTGCCCGACGTGCTAAATCTAGCGTAGACCAGTTTTCGTCCTCCAGAGCTACGCCACATTGAAAGAACACTGCTCCAAGATTGGCTTCATACTCCTCCGGTGTTGGTGGAATGTTCATTTTACCCGTCTTGCCTTCAAAGAGGGCGTAGTGCTTAACGACAGCGTTTCTTTTGTGATGTCCTAATCCCACGTGCGCGAATTCGTGACCGAGAATGAAATTTGAGAAAAGACAACCTCGTCGGGCATTTTCAAGAAGTCTCGCATCCACAATTAACGTTCCGCGATCTGCGAACTCAATTACACCTGCCTTCCTAGCGTAGTCGTCTGTTCCGGTTGGAGGCAAAAGCTTTATCTTCCAATCTGGTAAGTCATCACAAAGACTTTCCCAGAAATCAGCCATATTGAAAAACTCATGATCTTCACAGTGCAGACGGCGAAGGCCAATTAGTTCTTCATACACGCTGACAGCGCGTTCTGTGCTGAGTGTCGGATAATTCATCTGCCCCCACCCCAATCCTTAGCTACACCCGCTGGTCCCGCCGCAGGTGTTGCATTTCATGCATGTCCCGTTGCGCACCAATGTGTAGTTGCCGCATTCGCCGCAGGGGTCGCCCTCATAGCCTTGCATGCGGGCCTTGGCGCGGGGGTCCATTGTGGCGACTGTCAGCGTTTCGGACTGGCTGGTTTCCAGTGCCACCGCGGTGGCGCCATCGGTTGCATAGGCGGTTGCCGCCTGCCCGCCCTGAAGCACGGTCAGTTCATGCGGCAGACGCTTGCGCAGATACCCGGTTGAGCTGATCTGCCGCAGCACTTCCAGTGACCGCGATGCAGCGTCGTCGGACAGTTCCGCCACGTTGCGCACGCCTTCATGCTCGCCCGCGCCCAGATCGTCGAAACTGGTGCCTGTGGGTTTGACATGTGCCAGATCGGTGCGGTCCAGATAGCTGACGGCCAGTTCGCGGAAGATATAGTCAAGGATCGACGTCGCGTTCTTGATGCTGTCATTGCCCTGCACCATGCCCGCCGGTTCAAACCGCGTGAAGGTGAAGGCATCGACGAATTCTTCCAGCGGCACACCATATTGCAGGCCAACCGACACCGCGATGGCGAAATTGTTCATCATCGCGCGGAAGCCCGCACCTTCCTTGTGCATGTCGATGAAAATCTCGCCCAGATTGCCATCGGTATACTCGCCCGTGCGCAGATAGACCTTGTGACCACCGACAACGGCCTTCTGGGTGTAGCCCTTGCGGCGCTCCGGCAGTTTCTGGCGGTCGCGGCGGACGACTTCCTTGATGATGATCTTCTCGACGATCTTCTCGGCCAGAACCTGCGCTTTTTCCTGCGTTGATCCGGTTGCCAGAATTTCCTCGGCTTCCTCGTCATCCTCGATCAATGCTGCCGCCAGTGGTTGCGACAGTTTGGACCCGTCGCGATACAGCGCATTGGCCTTGATCCCCAGCGACCAGCTCAGTTCATACGCCGCCAGCGTCTCCTCGATCGTGGCGCTGTTGGGCATGTTGATGGTTTTGGAAATCGCGCCGGAAATGAAGGACTGCGCGGCTGCCATCATATGGATATGGCTGTCCACCGACAAGAAGCGCTTGCCCTTCTTGCCGCACGGGTTCGCACAATCGAAGATCGAGATATGCTCGTCCTTCAGGTAGGGCGCGCCTTCCAGTGTCATGGTGCCGCAGACATGGTCATTGGCGGCATCGATCTGTGCCTTGGTGAAACCCAGATGGCGCAGCAGGTCGAAGCCCGGGTTGTTCAACTCGGTGGCCGGAATGCCCAGCGTTTCGCGGCAGAATTCCTCGCCCAGCGTCCATTGGTTGAACACGAACCGGATGTCGAATGCCGATGGCAGGGCTTTTTCGATCTTGGCAATCTCTGCCTCGCCGAAACCATGGCCGATCAGGCTGGTATGGTTGATGCCCGGTGCCTGACCAAGGCTGCCATGGCCCACCGCATAGGCGATAACTTCCGCGATTTCCGATTCGCGGTAGCCCAGTTTGCGCAGGGCAGCCGGCACTGACTGGTTGATGATCTTGAAATAACCGCCACCGGCCAGTTTCTTGAACTTGACCAGTGCGAAATCAGGTTCAATGCCGGTGGTGTCGCAATCCATGACCAGCCCGATTGTGCCGGTGGGCGCGATCACGGTGGATTGTGCGTTGCGATACCCGTGCGCCTGCCCCAGTGTCAGGGCCTCGTCCCATGCAGCGCGGGCCAGATCGACCAGACGCGCATCAGGGCAGTTGGCCGCATCCAGCGCAACAGGGGCCACGTTCACCGACTCATAGCTGTCATCGCCATGGGCGGCGCGGCGGTGGTTGCGGATGACGCGCAGCATGTGGTCTGCGTTTTTCTTGTAGCCGGGGAACGCGCCCAGTTCTGCCGCCATTTCCGCAGACGTGGCATAGCTGACGCCCGTCATCAGTGCGGTCAGTGCCCCGCACAATGCGCGGCCTTCGGCGGAATCATAGCCAAAGCCCATATTCATAAGCAGCCCGCCGATATTGGCATAGCCCAGACCCAGCGTGCGGAATTCATAGGACCGCTGCGCGATTTCCTTGGACGGGAATTGCGCCATCATCACGCTGATTTCCAGTGTGATCGTCCACAGGCGGGTGGCGTGCATATAACCTTCGGCGTTGAACGACTTGCTGTCATAGAATTTCAGCAGGTTCATAGATGCAAGGTTGCACGCGGTATCATCAAGGAACATGTATTCGCTGCACGGGTTGGACCCGCGGATTGCGCCGTCAGCGGGGCAGGTGTGCCATGCATTGACCGTGTCATGAAACTGGATGCCCGGATCGGCACAGGCCCATGCGGCATGGCCGACCTGATCCCACAAATCGCGCGCCTTGATGGTTTTGGCAGGCTTGCCATCGGTGCGGCGCAGCAATTCCCAATCCGCATCATCCTTCACGGCCTTCAGGAATGCATCGGTGACCCGCACAGAGTTGTTGGAGTTTTGCCCTGATACAGTGATGTAAGCCTCGGAATCCCAATCGGTGTCATAGGTCGGGAATTCGATGCTGGTATATCCCTGACGGGCATATTGCAGCACACGTCCCACATAGGTTTCGGGGATCATCGAATTTTTCGCCGCCTTGATGGCCGCCTTCAGCGCAGGGTTTTTTGCCGGGTCAACGGCATCCTCTGTGCTGCCATCCCATGCACGAATTGCGCTGAAAATATCGTTCAGACGCGCCGAGTGCAATTTGGAACCGGCAACAAGCGAGGCGACCTTTTGTTCTTCGATCACCTTCCAGTTGATGAATTCCTCAATATCGGGATGGTCCATGTCACAGATAACCATCTTGGCCGCACGGCGCGTGGTCCCGCCCGACTTGATCGCGCCAGCAGCCCGATCACCGATTTTCAGGAAACCCATCAACCCAGAGGATTTACCGCCGCCCGACAGTTTCTCACCTTCACCACGCAGTGAGCTGAAGTTGGTTCCGGTGCCGGAACCATATTTGAACAGGCGCGCTTCACGCACCCAAAGGTCCATGATCCCACCTTCATTGACCAGATCATCCGAAACCGACTGGATGAAGCAGGCATGCGGCTGGGGGTGTTCATAGCTGGATTTCGATTTCACCAGCTTGTGTGTGAACGGATCGACATAGAAATGCCCCTGGCTGGGACCGTCAATGCCATACGCCCAATGCAGGCCGGTGTTGAACCATTGCGGGCTGTTGGGCGCTGCCATCTGCGCGGCCAGCATGAAGCGCATTTCGTCGAAATAGGCCTGTGCGTCGGCTTCGGTTTTGAAATAACCGCCCTTCCAGCCCCAGTAGCACCATGCACCTGCAAGCCGGTCAAAGACCTGTTTGGCAGATGTTTCACCGACATAGCGTTCGTCTTCGGGCAAATCGGCCAGCGCTTTTTCATCGGGGACAGACCGCCACAGGAATTCCGGCACGCCCTTTTCGGTGACGCGTTTCAGGCGGGCAGGCACACCGGCCTTGCGGAAATATTTCTGCGCGATCACATCGGACGCCACCTGCGACCAGTCGCGCGGCACTTCTACGGCGTCGTTGCGGAACACCACTGTCCCGTCCGGATTACGGATTTCCGACACAGTTGTGGTGAATTCCAGGGCTGCGTATGCGTCTTGTCCTGCGTTGGTAAAGTGCCGCTCGATGATCATCTGCCTGACGTCCCTTTTTTCGCTTCACGGTTTTTTCGGGGAAACCCCGCTTGAAAATGCCGCAATTTCAACGCTCAGGGACTTAGGTTGATGCCTAAAACACAGAATACACCGGTGTATTTATCCGGTGATTTGCTTGCGAACTGAATACTAATCCCTGCCCCGTTGCCTGCCTTCATAGTTTGTTATCACTATATGTGGTAGGTTCTGCGGCTATGCGCACAACTTGACGTATAGAAGGGGGGCGCGTCAACGGAAATATTTGCGAAAGCGGGCGGAAAAATATCTTGACCTTCCCGCGCCGCCGATTGCGGTCAAACAAGACTCAGGTGCGACGGTCAAATGCTGTGGAATTGGGCATAAAACGAAAAAGGCGGCCCGAAGGCCGCCTGTTTTCGAAATTGGAGCGGGCGATGAGATTCGAACTCACGACCCTAACCTTGGCAAGATTGAGAAACTCTTGCGCCACAATATCCAGAAATGCGAAAATGCGCTACAAATCATATCGTTAGGCTGACCGCCATTCGCCACAACTCGCCACGATAGACCTAAATTTCCGCCTGCACTGCTTACATATTGCTTACATGGGTGCTATGATTAAGCCGTGTAAGCAGAACGATCAAGCGAGGAAGCGACGTGGCCAAGCTGACGAAGAAGGCCGTGGAGGCGCTGGAAGCACCAGCTACTGGGCAAGCATTCTTGTGGGATGGAGAGCTCAAGGGCTTTGGCGTCCGCGTGACCAAGGCCGGAGTCAAGACCTTCATCATCCAATACCGAAACGCTGAAGGAAAAAGCCGCCGTATCAATATCGGCCGTTTCGGCATCATGACCGTCGAGAACGCACGCGACGAAGCCAAGATCAAGCTAGGCGCTGTCGCTGCTGGCGAGGACCCCGCCGACACCGATGACGATCCCCACCATCAGGTCACGGTTTCCGATCTCTGCGATTGGTATCTCACGGAGGCCAGGGCTGGCCGCATCCTCGGCCGCCGCAACCGCCCGATCAAGAAGTCGACGCTTGCCATGGACAAGAGCCGTATCGAAACGCACATCAAGCCGCTGTTGGGCAAGCGCCTCGCCCATACCCTGAAGGTGGCCGACATCGAGGGGATGCAGTCCGATATCGTGGCTGGCAAGACGGCAAAGCCTCGAGGTAAGGGCCGAGGCGGCGTCACGACCGGCGGCCCCGGCGTTGCGTCTCGCGCTGTCGGAACCCTCCAGAGCATCCTTGGTCATGCCGCCCGGCTTGACAAGCTTGAGAGCCATCCCAGCCGCGGAGCGCGAAAGCTGGCCGGCAAGAAGAAGCAGCGCCGCCTGAGTGTTGCCGAGATTAAGCTGCTGGGCACAGCGATGCGGCACGCAGAGCGCAACGGCGAAAACCCGGTGGCGCTTGCCATCGTCCGGTTCCTGGCTCTCACGGGTTTCCGCATCTCCGAGGGCCAGGGCCTGCAACGGCCTTGGCTTCATGCGGACGCAGGTTATGTGGCGTTCCCCGACACCAAGGGAGACGCGCAGATCCGCGCGATCGGCCCCTCCGCCGCGAAGATTGCCGCCAGCCAGCCAATTCGAGGCAACAGCCCCTATGTCTTCCCATCCGACATCAGCGAGGGGCATTTCACGGCGGCTAAGGCCTGCCTCTTCAGGCTCTGCGCCAGCGTGGGGATCAAGGGGGTGACGCCCCACACGCTGCGCCACACATTCGGAAGCGTCGCCGGCGATTTGGGCTTCTCGGAGCTGACTATCCGCGCGCTTCTTGGCCATGCCGCTCAGAGCGTTACACAGGGCTACGTCCATATCGATGAGGCACTGAAGCTCGCGGTAACCCGAACCTGTGAAGAGATCGCCACTTTGCTCGACGCCAAGGAGGAGGCCGCACCGACCGCCCGAAACGATAGAGCAGCCGCTTAGTCGACATCCCAAACTACAGAAGGTTTGACGGAATAGCTTGCAAGCTATACGACGTTGGAGGCAAGTTTCATGCTGCCTTCGAAGGCGAGCTTCTCGGCTACGCTCCGCAGTGCGCTTCGCATTGATCACGGCCAGGTTGCTTGTCGACTGCGATCCACAGCGAGGGCGGTCTCGCGCCGATAGGCTCACGGTTCGAAACACGCCAACATGAGGGAGTTGCCCGCCTGCGGCAGGTGCGCCCTAGCCAACTCGCAGGCTCGCTACCGGTGAGGAGGTCAGTGACTGCCGGAACGAAGCACGCCGTGAACCCGCCAAAGCCGCTCAAGCGTCAGGTTATCGGCGCTGTGAACGGCGGAACCCAGCGAGATGCACACGGCCTGGCCGTTGAGACCTATATTCTCGAAGATGCGCGCGCCCGTTTCGATCCGTTGGCCGAGGCGCTTCAGATACCCGTAGCTCTCACCGCCGCTCCGAGCCGTTACGGCAACGATTCGCCCTTCCAGCGCCGTTAGCTTCGCGGGCGTGAGATCATCAACAGCCTCAAGCAGCACCGTGTCCCCATTCCGTATGACAGGATATGCGCTGTCCTCAACGATACTGGCCACCGCCAGCTTGCGGGAAAGTATGTCGCTGGCGCGCGCAGCAACTGCCTCGTCGCGCCCGGGAAGGTTTTGCGCATCGTAGAGCACGCCGACGATCGGCATGACGCGAGTTTCTGCCGTGGGGACGAGCAAGGCCGGCGGCACACGTTCTGTCCCGGAGCGATCCGCGGCAAGGATCGTTCGTGAAAGGTCCTTCTTGTCCCTATGAAACCGGCGCGCATAGATCTTGCTCCCATGAAGCGCAATGACCGGCTCGCCTTCCGTTGCATCGCGATCGAGCGAGACGATGACAACCTGCCCGGCCAGTGCAACCGAACCCAGCGTGGGACCGCGGATGACATACAGGGCAACGGCGCCGAGCGAGCCAAGGGACAGATATTCCTGGTCGCCGGTGACCGCGAGAATGTCAGCGGCGCTGCGCGCGGCCAAGGTGCCAAGCATCGGCAGGGGCGTGTCCGGCAGAACCATTGCCTCGGGCGCTGACGGTGCATCCGCCTGCACCAGATCGCGCTCCTCATGAGTGAGTCGTCCGAGAAAGCGCGCGTATGAGGCCGTGCAACTCCTCAGGAGGCTGTGCACACTCTCATAGACTTCATTCACGTCGGCAGCATCCTGCGGCGTGATCATGGACGGCTGATGATGTGCCTTGTTGATGATCTTGTAAAAAAGCGCGCTGTCTCGAAGCGCTTGGTGCGTGAGCAGCTTTTCAAACGGCGGTTCCTCGAAAGGCCGTTCTCCAGCATTCCTTGCGTGGCGTAGCTGGCCGAGCAGATCGCCAAGGGTCGGGGAGTGCATGACCAGGGGGTCAGTTGCGAGCAGGTTCCACAGCCTGTTTTCGATGTCGACCCGTACACATTTCACGAACTCCTGCGCCTTGGCAGAGTCGTTTTCGTCTTCGATCCAGCGATCCCGCCTTTCCCTGATTTCCTCGATAGCGGGGCTGAGCGATGCTGTAAGCCTGGATGACGACACAGGGTCGAGCCGCAGCGCCGTCCAAGTCGGCGCATCTTCGGCGCGGGAAGGGAGCTTGTCCTGCACCGACGCAACAAAGCGAATATCGTTCGACGCAATCAGCGGCCGCATCCCATGCGACGGCATCTTCGGCACTGTGGCTGCAAAGTTCTCGCTGTTAATTGGATCGAAATGAGTCTGGGGATCGTCGAGCAGAATGCAGCTTAGCCCGCCTGACTGAGTCCGCACGTGTTCCCACAGACCGAAAAGGAAAGCCCAAACGCACGCCCTCAAAAGCGAAGCGTTCATCACCTGATGCGCAGGCACGCGCATATCGCCCAGCCCGGCGCGAAGTCCAAACCCTCCATCTTCGCCTGGCTCAAACCCTCCATAATCCGGACCGCCGCGATAGTGCGGCCGGTAGATATTGCCCAGCCAGGTGCCGGTGTCGCGATCAAGCGTATTGATGAGCCCCGAAACCCGTTCATAGACCAGTGCCGGAAACTCAAGAAAAGGTTCCACCGCATCCGCCGCCCGTTCCAGCAACTTCAGCCGTTTCTCCTCGGCTTCCCACGCCTGTCGCACCCGCTCGAGCTCATCAAGCTGACGTATGAGCGAAAGGATTGGGGATGCGTTTTGAACGCCGCGCCGGATCGCTTCAATCTGATCGCGTAGCGAGCGTTCCTGCGGCTTTGCCTGTTCCCGTTCGGCAGGTATTTGGTCTTCGGCGGATTGCGGGGCGCCGACATAGCGCACCATCAACTGCTTCAAGACATCGCCCGCTGCCGCCCGGTGTGCGCGCAACATCAAAGCGTGGACGATGGCGGCAAGCCGCTTTTGCAGCGTACTGCCTGCAAAAAGCTCGGGAAGTTTGCTGTTCGCCGGCTGCGGCGCATCCGGCAACGGGTTCTCCCTTGCCGCTATCTCCCAGACCGCCTGAGCATTCCTCTGAAGCGGCTCCAGGCGGCCGGAGAAAGCCCTGTGTGCAAGTAGCTCGTCAACATAGCCCTTGCGAACAATGGCCAGCAGGGTATCCGGCAATGCCTTGTCAGCGAAACCCCGCAGGCTTTCGGGCAGAGCGTGCAGCAAGGAGGCCGCCTCGTCACGTTCCCATTCCGAGGCGGTCTTCGCGATATCGCTGTCAGCTTCGCGGCACTTCTCCAGCGCCGCCTTCACCGACATATCAAGCAACGCGTCGGGAGGAACCTCGTCAAGGTCCGTTCCGCAAACCGGGCAGTTCACCACATCACTGTCAGGGTGAGCGTTCTTATGCCAGTCGGCCACGCGCGCATACAGGCGCCAGCGTGTCGCCTGACGCTCATCCTCCAGCCGGGTCGCAAGCGCTCGCGCTCGCGCGAGAATATCCTCCACCGCCTTTAGCGCGTCAGATGCCTCTTCTTCGGAGATTTCTGAAAGGGAGAGGATCGTTCCAATCGAGGGCAGCTCCCGCAAAGCGCCACCCTTCAAACGTTCGGCAGCCGCATCAAGGGCGCCGGTCATGGCGTCGGCATCCTGCTTTGAGGTCAGTTCCACACGGCGGCCCAGGATGGTTTCCATCGTGGACATCATTTCGCTCTGCAGTTCCTGCAAAGCTTTGCGCGCGGCAGCGATGGAGGAGGCGCAGCCCGCCTTGTTCTCGCCTTCTCCTTCTTCCTCCCCCGGCATCAGAATCCTGGGCGGCGTTCCAAGATCGGAACGTTCCTCCCAGTTCTCGACAAGCGTTTGAAGACGGCTCGCAAAATCGCTTGTCTTCTGATCGCGGGCCTCTTCCGTCGTGCGTTTCTCGGCATTCCGCAGGCGTCCGACGAGCCGCGTTGAACGGTGCCCGAGCTCTTCAAGCGGCTTTAGTCCGGTTAGCTGCGAAACGGCCTGCGTGAAGTCGGTCTTCTCATCGAAGCGCATATGTGCAGCAACGCCTGGCATCAACGTGCCTACCTCAAGCGCCAGCGCCGGGATACCGAGCGCGTCCAGCCCTTCTACGGGAGCCGTCAGCTTCTTGCCCGACACTTGCACCCTTCGCGTCACGCTGCGGATTTCAGCCGTGTCTTCGCGTTTAAACGTCAACCTTACCCAGGTATCGAGCTTCGGCTGATCGGCGAGCTTTTCAAGATTTTCGGCAGAAGGGATAGGAACAATCGGCGGAATGGCTATTTCAGGCCGGTTATCACCCTCGCCAATTGCTTCGCTGTCCGCGGTCCATTCGACCGCCATGGGTTCGTGCACCTCATGCGGCATATGCTGCGACCGCAGCGCCTTGCCCGTCAGGCACCAGATCACCGCGCTCAACAATGCGGTCTTACCGGCACCGTTGAACCCGCTGACAAGCGTAATTTCCCTATTGATATCGAGAACGAAGTCATCCGGGTCTTCGCCGTTCGGACCCAGGTGGCGGTGGAGTCCGCCGAACCGATGCGCCTCAACACGTTCCAGATGCCAGATCGGCCGGGCGCCCGCCGAACGCGAGGTCCTGGCCGTCGCGGCCGGCAGCTCCGCTT
>SR_TP_S13solDRAFT_1000266_pt1 | contig 23614 bp, 21 predicted proteins | sample SodReaTP_S13sol_FD_11159 | JGI IMG/M metagenome (IMG submission 11159)
ATGCCATGCTGTCCATTACACCGCTTCGGGGTCCGCAGCGCCGGGCGTTATCGCGGCCTTGGCCCGAGAGGAGGCGGGCCGTTTCTGGGCCCGCCACGGTCGGTCGCTGTGATCAGACGGGTGCCAGATTGTCTTCGACCATCTTGCGGGCCCCTGACAGGTCCGCCAGCTTTTCGCCCGCGTGAATTTTTTCCAGCAGGCCGATCTCGCGTTGCTGCATGCCAAGGGCACGTTCGGCCACCGCATCTACCTGATGGGGTTTCAGGACAATGACGCCGCTTTCATCGCAGAGCACCGCATCGCCGGGTTCCACCGACTGGCCGCCGACGGATACGGGGATGTTCATGCCCCCGCCAAGCCCCAGCAATTTGGTCGTGATGGGCGCGGGGCCACGGCACCACATGGGCATGTCCTGCGCGCGGATTTCTTCAAAATCCGTTGCAGGGCCGTCAATCACCGCCGCCAGCACACCGGCCTTCTTGGCGGCATGGGTGACCACACCGCCCCAGCAGGCATGCTTGTCGTCACCCGCGCGGTCGATGATCAGGATGTCACCGGGACGCGCGATGCTGACAGCGTAATGCAGCAGTGCCGAATCCGGCCCCGCCAGCCGCAGCGTTACCGCGGTTCCCGCAATGCGCTTGCCCGGCAGCACGGCGCGGATTTCGCGATCCACAAAAACATCGTGCAGAAAATGGCCGATGGTTGCGGTTTCGCATGTTGCAAGCTTTGCCGCCATTTCCTTCGAAATCTGCTGCGGCATATCCTTGACTGTGTACATCTGGTATGTTCCTTTACTGGTCTTTTCAGGCCGGAATCGGCTGTGCTGTCTGGGTCTTGCCCAAACGGTGGTGCTGCATGACCGGCATTTTTATGCGCACGTCGTCTGCATATGAAGGATCAATGGCAGCAGTGATGAACCCCACCTTGTCGGGCGCTTTGGCAACGACGGTGCCCCATGGGTCCACGACAATCGAACGGCCATAGCAGACCTTGCTGCCGCCATCGTGGTCGAACACCTGTCCGGTGGCGACCACCCATGATTGTGTTTCGATGGCACGGGCCTTGATGAGGGTTTCCCAATGGTCTTTGCCGGTCATCATGGTGAATGCTGCGGGCAGAAAGACCACCTTTGCCCCTTGGTCGCGCAGGGCGCGGAACAATTCGGGGAACCGCATATCATAGCAAATCGAAAGCCCAACCGTGGTGTCACCCACATCACAGGTCACCACGTCTGATCCGGCCTTCATCGAATCCGACTCCCGGTAGGAAATGCCGCCGGGCACATCCACGTCGAATAGGTGAATTTTGCGGTATTGCGCAATGATCTCGCCTGACGGATTGAACACCAGCGTCGTATTGAAGCACTTCCCGTCCGAACGTTCCGCAATGCTGCCACCATGCACATAAATTCCGTGCTCTCGTGCCAGTTCGGCCATCATCTGGCAGGCCTCGCCATCGGGGATAGTTTCGGAATTTCCGTATTGCACGTCGAAATTTCCGGTCATTGAGGTCCAGGTTTCGGGCAGGCTGACAATATCGGGACGGTCGTGTTCCACCGCGGCCACGATCAGTTCACGAGCGACGCGCAGGTTTTCGGCCTTGTCGTCGCGTGTGTTCATCTGGATCAGGGATACTTTCAAGATACTCTCCATAGTCATTTGAAAAGGGGGAATGGCCGGCCCTAGCGTGGGCCAAGCACGGTATTGGGCAGCCACAATGCGATCTGCGGCACTGCGGCAAGAAGCGTCAGAACGATCAGCAGCGGGATGAAGAACGGCAGCACTGCGCGCACCACATGTTCCACTGGAATTGCGGCAATGCGGGCAACGATATAAAGGCCAATGCCCATGGGCGGTGTCGCAAGTCCAAGGATCAGGCCCATCTGCATGACAATGCCGAAGTGAATGCGGTCAATCCCGTAAGCATCGACCAATGGCAGCAGGATCGGCACGAGCAACAGTTTCGCAGTCACCCCGTCAATGAAACAGCCCACCAGCAGAACGATGCCAACCACCGCCATCAGAAACAGGAACGGCTGGTCAATCAGACCCGGTACGGCAGCTGCTATATCTTGCGGGATGCGTTCCACCGCAAGCAACCAGCCCATACCATTGGCGAACCCTATGATGATCATGATCATCGCGGTAATAAGCATGGTGTCGCTGACTGCATTCCAGATCGCCGAAAAGCGGAAGCTGCCATAGAACAGCGACAACAGCAGCGTATAACCACAGGCAAGAATGCCTGCCTCCGCTGCGGTAGTCGTTCCGGTCAGGATACCCGCCATGATAATGCCGGGGGCGGCCAAGGGTGGTGTGCCCTTAAGGATGCAGATCCAGATCTCGCGCCCGCTTGCCTTGGGCTGAGTCGGCAAATCCACAACAGATGCATAGATGCGGTTGTAAATCATCAGCGCGACCGCGATCAGAATTGCAGGTCCGATGCCCGCCAGAAACATACGCGCGACCGATACATTTGCCAGAAACGCATAGACGACCAGCGGAACCGATGGCGGGATGAACGGTGCCAGAATGGCCGAGACAGTGGTGATCGCAGCAGAGAACGAGGCCGTGTAGCCACGCTCGCGCATGGCGCGTATTTCCACAACGCCCAGTCCTGCGATATCGGCCACCGCAGCCCCAGTGCCACCCGCCATCAGAACTGATGCCAGCACATTGACCTGCGCTAGGCCGGCCTTGAAATGGCCGATCAGCGCGTTGGCCATGTTGAACAGACGCTCCGTCAGGCCCGCAGCATTCATCAGATTGCCTGCCAGCACAAAGAACGGAATAGCCAGAAGGGAGGAATTGTTCACCCCTTCCTGAACGCGCATCGGGATAATCCACAGCGTATTGTCATAACCGGCTGCAATCAGTGCCCCCAGCACCGAGATGCCGATCGCCATGGTGATCGGAACCCGAAGCGCCAGCAGCACCAGAAAGCCCATGAACAGCATCAGTGCAGTCATTGCACACCCCCAGGCACGTTTGCAGAAACCGATTCACCTTCGTCCGGCGGGCCATTGATCAACCGTTCCAGAGTGTCGCGTAAAAAATCCAGCAAGATCAGGGCACAGGAGGCATAGAACGGCACTGAAAGCCAGTAGCGTTGCAGGCCTACATAATCCATATTGCCCACCTGACGCGGCAGCAGCGTCTGGGCCTGCCACAGGATTACAACCATCAGCGCCATAATGATAAGGTTCGTCAGGATGGTGACCGCATTTTGCGCCCGCAGCGGCATCAGTCGATACACGATATCAACCTTGATGTCGCTGTTGCGGCGATAGATCACATAGAACCCTAGAAAGACCATCCAGACAAACAATACCGTCGTCCAGGGGAACACCCAAATCAGGCCGCGCTCCCATAGAAAGCGCGAGCCGATATTTGCGATATTGATGAACAGAATGACGATGAGAGCACAGTTGGCGCCGACGAAGAAAAACTTCTCCGCCAGCCCCAGGAAACGGTCCAGCAATTTCAACATTGCGCGACTGCTATTCGCGTGTCGCGTTTACAGCGTCGAGGAACCCTTCGGGCAGGTCCCCGTTCGCATCCATCGCTTCATACATCTCTGCCATCCGGGCAACAAATGGCGCAGTATCCAGTTCACTGAACGTCGCACCCTCGCCTTTCATACGCTCTATGGCCTCGTCTGCAATCTCGCCCATGACCTGCGCCGATTCCTGCGTTACCGCGTCATAGGCATCAAGCAGATGGCCCTGCATCTCTTCGTCCAGTTGGTTCCATGAAACCGCACTCATCATGAAGGCCATGCCCTGCTCATATTCGCCATGCCGCAGGATATGGGGCGCAACTTCGTGAAATCTCATAGACTCAACCAGTGCGATGGGACTGTTCACGGCCTCGACAATGCCGCGACCGATAGACTCATAAGTCTCCGTCCAGGCCAAAGTGCGCACTTCGGCACCAAGGTGGCGCCAGCTTTCTGCGGCCAGTTCGTCGGGATGCATGCGCAGTCGAATGCCATCCATTTCTTCCAGCGTTTCAAACTCGCGCGAAGACAGCATTACACGATATGGGCCGCGCACAAACGCGGTGGAGTCACCCAGCACGACGATCCCGGCTTCTTCCTCGACACGATCCAGCCAACCCTGAACCATATCCGATGACATGAAACGCGACCAATGGTCCCTGTCATCAAACAAAAAGGGCGCCGAGGTGAACTGCATCTCGGGCACCCATTTCTGAAGATAGCTTATGCCTTCCGGGTAGATATGGATTGTCCCCAGCTGGATTTGCTCCAGCACGGCATCGTCCGAACCCAGCTGTTCGCTGGGATAAACCTCTATGCTTAGGTCGCCGCCGGTGCGCTCGGCCACCTCATCGGCAAACATTTGAAACAGCTTACCTTCGATGGACTCAGGTGGCATCTTGTGCGACATTCGCCACGTCTGGGCGACCAGCGCACTTGAAGCGGTCAGACCTATAGCCAACGCGGTAGCGCCGTTAACAAACTTCGAAATTTTTATTGTCATTGGAAGCCTCCACTGTAGGAACATAAGGAAGCCTAGACGGTAAGCAGACATGAAATCAAATTGTCATTTTTGTACCCATTCGATCAATAAAATTTATCGCAACTCGGCTCAATTGGCTCCAACACGGACTGGTTGGTTTGGAGTTGCCCGCCGACTGCATCGACGCTGGTAAAGCCCACAAAAGCTTGTCTGCGCGACTGAACAAATAGGACGCCTCCGATGCCGAAGGACTGGCGCAGTTCGCGCGAAGAGGCTGGTTTACGCCAGTCCATATGCGTAGCTGTAACCGTCCAGCGAGTGCCTGTGCCAGGCAACCGCCGAGTGCCAAGCCGAGCTGCCGGACAATCTTTGCTGACGGGATGTACGTCTCGTATGTGGCCGGGTCACATACGGTTGAAACCGCTTTACAAATATCTTGGTTAGGCAACACATAGCACGACAGCAAAAACGGCGGACCAGCAAAGCAAGTTGCACCTTCCGGCCATGTGCCGGAAGATCGGCTGGCTGACGCTGATATCGGCTATATACATGGCGCGACGTCGTGCCACAGCCCGGACACGCCACCGCAGCTTTGGTCGAACGTGAGTGAATTCTGATCGTGCCCCCAACGATTTCAATGTGGCCTGCCTGTAAACTTGCGGGCAGAAAATCTCGTCGTGGATCGTGTAAGGCCATAGGAAATCTTCGCTAGAATTGCTCCAAATATATAGGCACGCTTGCCGAAGCTGCACCAAATCTGCGTCAAAGCGAATTTTGCATGCTTGGAGCAAACATGCAAAACCTCCGCATCGACAACGCAGCCCTTTGGTTTCACTTAACTTGATTGCTGTTCGTGTTTTCGCGCATCCGTTTATTCATCCTGCCGGATTCGGGCGAAATGCTTCAGCCTGGCAAAGATCGCGCGCCGGACCTTTCGCAATGGTGCGAGAAATCCCACATGTGGCGATAGATGATCAGCGCGGGCCGACCAAACGTGATACCCGCCCCGATAATCTTTCCATTGTTCTCTGCCGTTTTAGCGCGTAGCGCGGCAGCAAGCTGGGCCTCAGTATCGGCCAGAATGGGTCGCGTGCGGTAGGCCAGCGTCAAATGCAGCGGACCACGCAAGCCAGGGTCACTGTGATGCAACGCGCGCGCCATCCGCTCGCGCAACCGGTACAGACGCATGGAACGCCCGCGCCCTTCGGTGTTCAAGATCAGCCGGATATCCCCCGCCTCCGTTAACTCCACGCCACTCACGACCAGCCGCAATTCGGATGGCAGCGCAACGGGCTGCAATCGATCCAGCATGCTCCGGGCCAAATACGACAGGGACGCACCGCGCGCCAAGCCGCGGGGCCACGCATCATGACGGCGCCGCAGATTTACCCCTCGCATTACTGTCATATGCCAGCACGATGGCGGCAGAAAACTGAAGGCGGCCGCACCGGGGAGACCACGCAGCATCGCGCACAACCGGTGCAGCGCAGCAATGATCAGTGGATCGCGGCGCAGTGGCGCGCTGATGGTAATGCCGGGATAGGGGCGGGGCATCCCGTCTGGGCGGAACTTGGCGGCGCTGACAGGGTCGACAGGGCGCATCATTCGGGTCGCACCATCACTGAAATCAGATCATGATCTGAAATCGCCTGTCCGTCGGCGTCTGTGGCAGCCAGGGTGGTTGCTTCGGTGCCGCACAACCCGCGCCCCAGAAACCAGTCATACCGCGCGGTGTTCTGTTGCCTGGCGTTGGTTACGCGACTGATGCGGCTGGTCGGTCCACACGCGTTCAGTCCGTCCCAGTGGTAACCCGCGCGCCGTGCCGTTGCAAAAAGCGGGTCGGTCAGGGTGTCGCGCGCTGCGTTGCCGGCGCCCGCGTTCAGATCCCCCCCAATCAGCACCGGATCGCCCGCCGCGAAGCGGTCCAGATGCTCCAGCAGGTAGGCCAGTTGCGCAGCACGCCCCGCGCCGTCGGTATCGCTTTCCAGATGAACCGAGCACACGACCAGCGCGCCTGCCCCTCGCCCAAACCGCGCAGCCAACGCGACACGCCCGCCCAGTCGCCGCTGCCCGCGCCGCGGTGCAATGAACCAGTCCGCCCGATCCGGCAAGCGGATCAGTGCAACTGCGCTCGGCGCAAAACGCGCAGTAATCGCGTTACAGTGCCAACCGTGATCGTTTTCGGCAGCGTTAGGAAGTTCCAGAAATTCGGGCGTATAAAGCGCACCATGACCCTGCGCCGCCGCCAGCTCGGCCACCGTATCGCGCTGCCCCGTACGGCCCATGCCAATGTCCAGTTCGGTCAGTAAGGCTATGTCAAGCGCCGCTGTGCGCAGCAGCGCTGCGCTGTCGCGCGCGAAATGGCATTGCTGCGCGTTCCACGCCCCCACACGAAGGGGCTGCTGGGGCGCGTCGTGCGGCGCGGAAGTGTCGGGAAACGGGTGCAGCCCGATCTGGCGTAGCGCAGGCACGCAGTCCTCGGCCACACGGCGCAGCCGTGCGGTGGGGGCGGCCGTTTCGGCCAGACGCGCACGGCAATCACGCGACACGGGTGTTAGCGCGGGGACTGGAGTTTGCGCGAGTTGTAGCTGTGGTTCTGCACCCCGCGATTCGGACGATTGTGGGCGCGGCGTCTTGCGCAAAGGGTGCCACTGCGTCATCGCCGCACCTTTGAGGCCAGCGCAGCCAACACTAGCACCCCAACCATGCCCAGAACGATCGGGCTGTACAGAAAGATCAGGTGATCGCCCTGCGCAAGCTTCACCGCCAGCCGATAGTTGTCCTCCAGCATCGGACCTAGAATCAGCCCCAGAACCAGCGGCGCAATAGGGTAGTCCGCGCGACGCAACGCGTAGCCCACGACCCCGAGCACCAACGCTACTGCCATGTTGTACCCCGCCTTGATCGGGGCCTGCCCGTCCACCGCAAAAGTGCCAACACATGAAAGAATCAAAACACAGGGAATGAGGAACGACAACGGCACCCGCAGCAGCAGCGGAAACAGCCTCACGCCCAGTAACTGAAATACAAACATCGCCATCAGTGCCGCACCCATACCAAGAAAAATCGCATAGACCAGCGGCATGTCATTGGCGAACAACGCCGCACCGGGCACCACCCCTTGGATCATCAGCGCGCCCAACAGTACAGCCGTTACAGCGTCGCCCGGAATACCCAGCGACAGAACCGGGATCAATGCGCCGCCAGTGACGGCATTGTTCGCGGCCTCGGGCGCGATGACACCCTCAACCCGCCCTTCACCCACTGCAGGTTCGCCATCAACGGGGCCGGTGGTCTTGCGTGCCCGTTCATGCGCCAGAAACACCGCCACACTGGCGCCCGCCCCCGGTATCGCCCCGATCAATGTGCCGATGCCGGTGGATTCCAGAAATACCCGCCACATGCTGCGCAGCCGTGACCATGACGGAAAGACATTGCCGATCCGCGGGATAGGCCCTGCACTGGACGTATTGCGTAAACGGTCCAGATCCAGCAACGCCTGCGAAATACCGAACAGGCCGATAAGTGCAGGGATAAGCTCGATCCCGTTGTGAAACGGCGTGCGGGCCAATGTGTCGGCAAAGGGCAGACGCGCCGCATTAGTGAACGGGTCCGAGCCCAGTAGCGACAGGCACACCCCCAACGCGCCCATTGCGATGCCGCGCAGCAGGTTACCTTCGGACATGGCAGCGATGATCAGCAGACCAAGCGCCGCAATGGCAAATTTTTCGGTCGGGCCGAAGGCCAGCGTCGCCGCAGCAAGGTAGGGCGCGAACAAGATGAGGACGATCAAACTTAACAGCCCGCCCACCAGCGACGCGACCGCCGCCGACCCCAGCGCCAGCCCCGCCTGTCCAGCGCGGGTCATAGCATGGCCGTCTCGCACAGTGGCCAGCGCGTTGGGATTGCCCGGAATGCCCAGTAAAATTGCTGGGATCGACGCGCCCGCCACCGCGCCGGTATAGACCGACAGCAGCATTGCCATCCCTGTGGCCGTTGGCAGGTAAAAGCTGACCGGCAGCATCAGCGCCACGCCCATTGTGGCCGTCAGCCCCGGCAGCGCACCCAGCACAATGCCAAGGATACTGCCAAGGGCGATCCAGAACAGGGTCTCAAACGTAGCAATCATCGCCACGCCAGCAAGAAGATTATCCATCGCGTGCGTGCCTCACCAGTTCAGAATGCCTGGGGGCAACTGGATCAGGAACAGTTGCCGGAACAAAAGATAAATTGCGAAGGTGGTGCCGATGGCCACCTGAACCGCCGCCACATATTGCAGATGCCGCCAGCGTCGGCAGGCCCAAATCATCATTCCCATCGCCATCACAACAGCTACGGTTGCCAACCCTGCCTGCACTGCTGGTTCGCGCAGTATGGGCAGATCATGGGTCCGTGCCAGGGCAAAACAGGTACGGATCACCCAGCGTACAGCAGTGAACACCGCAACCGATCCCACCGCGACTGCCGCCATGGCACACACAAAAGGCCACAGCCGAAAAAGCTGGCCCATGTGACGCTGATTCAGCGCAATTAGCCCGAACAGCACGAACGCCGTACTAAGCACAAAGCCCAGCGGGCGAAACGCGATCAGATAGACAATCAGGGTAACCACATGCGCCAACACCGGACCAGTTTGAACCGGCACCGGCATCAATGGCCAGCGACGCAGCAGGTCGCCCAACAAAGCCGCAGCAAGCACAATCCCCGCGGCGACCGGCAAGAACCGGCTGCCTGGATCATAGCCGAAACGGTCACCGATCATCCCTTCTGACGGCAGAGACCAAGCATAGCCCAGCCAGACCAGCGCAAAGCCGATCAGACCCAGCGGGACCCAAAGCGCAAGATTATGACGCATCGTATACTCCCTGCAGCGGGTGCCGGGGGGCAAGCCCACCGCCACCGCGCCTTGTCGTTTCAGGCAGAGCCATCAATGACCCAAAGTCATTCCGCGTACAGGCCCGACGCGCGCACAATCGGTTCGTATCCGGTCACCAGATCATCGAAATATGCCTGTGCATCACCCAGCGTTGAAAAGGTAGAAATGATGCCCTGATCGGCCATGAAGGCCTGATAGGAGGCAGAGTCGTAGGCGGCGGCAAAGGCTGTGGCAATAGCCTCGCGCGCGACATCGGGCGTGCCTTGACGCACCGCGATTGACCGGAACGATCCGCCGGGAACCTCGAGCGCGTCAAATCCGGCCTCAACCAGGTTTGGTACATCTGCCAGGTCATCAAGCTGACTGCGTTCTTCGGTCAGGATGACCAGTGGGCGGAAGTCGTCGGCACTGGTCAGAATTTCGGATTGCGAGAAGATCCCCGCATCACAGCGCCCGCCCAGCACATCCGTGCGCAGGTTTTGGCCGCCATCAAAGGGCGTCACATTAAAGATCCCGTCAAACGCAAGGTCGATGGCGATCGAGGCAACGCCTGTCGCGCCGCCCATGCCCGCATTGCCCAGACAAATCGTGCCAGGTGCGGCTTGTGCGGCGTCGATCAGATCTGCCATCGTCTCGATCTCGCTTTCGGCCAACACAGCCACAATGAACGGGTCCCAGTTCAACGCGACGATCTGATCCAGTTCGTGATACCCATCGGTCAGGCCCTGCATGGTGGCCGCAATTGTGTGCGTCCCCGATACCAGCACGGTATATCCGTCGGCGGGCATGTTCAGCAGTTCATTCGTGCCCGCAGCACTACCCGCACCGCCGATGTTGCTGATCTGGATGCGCACGGGCAGGTGGTTGCGCAGTTCTTCGATCAGTGGGCGTACAGCGGAATCCGTGCCGCCGCCTGCCGCATAAGGTACGACAACGGTCATGACCAGCTCTTCGTTGGGCCATTCCTGCGCCTGTGCGGGCAGGCTTGCGGCGGCAAGCATCATGGCCGGTGCGAGGGTGTAGAGATATTTCATCTTGGTCTCCTTGGACTGGGTGAATGACCTTGAACTAACGGCGCTGTTTGACACAAAAATGACAATCTCATAAATAAATTGCAAAAGTCAATTTAATATATACTTGGTGTTTATTTGCCCGTCCAAAGACCGCCATGCCACACCGACCAATCTGAATGGCGACGGGCCGCGCGCTACTCCGGCCCTGAGGCAGTGCCGAACCGGGGTGCAAAGCCATGATAAAGCGGCAGAAAAGCTGCGCCCATGGCCGCAGCCAACGGACCCAGCTCAGACACGCGAATGCGGTGGTCGCGGCGGTCCATTTGCGCGGTAGCCACTTCGGCAAACAACAGTTGCGCCAAAATCGCCGGGATCTGCCCACCCAGCACAAGCTCGTCTGGCGCGACGATCAGATCTATCATGTTCATCGCATGGGCCAACTGCCGCCCGGCACGGCGCAACCAATCACGTAGCGCGATGGGTGGGTCTACGCACAGATCGGCCAGCGCGCGGGTGGATGTAACCGGATGCCCTGCCGCCGCCAGCGTATCGCAGAGATCCAAAACCGAGGGGCGGGGCGTACCGCGCGGATACATCCGACCGATCTCCCCAGCATTCCCCGCCCGGCCCCGGTACAGCCGCCCCCCCACGATGAACCCTGCGCTAAAGCCATATCCGACATTGACCAGGCCCAGCGTTCCTGCCTGCCGATCCGGCCTACGATAGAATTCTGCTAAAGCTGCAGCGGTACTGTTATTCTCGATCCAAGTGGGCAGACCGAATTGGTCCGACAGTCCCGACAAATCCAGCCCCGACAGCGCTGACAGGGCAGCAAAGGTCTCCACCTGCGGCGGACTCGCGCGGTGGAAATATCCTGGAAGCGCCACCCCGAGACCCATAGGACGTCGCGTTCCCTGTGGCGCTGATGCTACCAGCTCATCAATCAGCCGCGCGCATTCAGCCAAAATCACCTCGGCATCGCCATCGGGAAGGGGAACAACCCGTTCAGCGATGCAGGTGCCCGCAAAATCGATACCCACCACCTCTATCTCGTGCAGTGAAAATGACAGCCCCACGGACCACGCCGCGTTAGGGTTCAGGGACAACGGTAGGGGCGGCTGGCCGCGCCCGGCTCGAATGCGCTTGCCCTCATGTACCAGGCCAGCGTCGATCAGGTCACGCATCAACCGGCTGAGCGCGCCGGGGTTGATCCCGGTCAACCCTGCGATTTCACTGCGAGCCACTGCGCCGCCATCTCGGATACATTCCAGAACCATACGCTGGGTCGAATTGGGAAGAAACTGCATACAGGCTCCGATTGTCACGTAGCGGTTCCCCAACAATGTGGGAGGGCCCGCCCGATTGTCGTTACAGGAACCGGCGCAGCCCGCCAAGGTCAGGACGCCACGAAACCACACCGAGTTTGGCGGAGACCTTCAACTAAAGTAAGGATGATGATTATGATAAAAGGCAAAATGGCAAATCGCCGCTCACCAGTGATCCGCGCGCATGCGATGCCAATGGTATTCGAGCATCAAGACTCTTAAGAAACGCAGGAGACTCCCCTGGTATTTAGTTACGAACATGGACACTCGACGCGACAAGGAACGTCATAAAACGCCCCGCCAACCAAGGAACACCCTGCCTGAGATCGGGATAATCGCTGGATTTGAGCTGTTGATAAACCCTATGGGGATGACCCTCAGCAACTACAAACCTGCCCCACAGACCGACCGGGACAATCGCAACACCGAAGGGCATCCCGCGGCGACAACAATGAACACCATCGTAGATGATCTTTCCGCCCCCCACCCCAGCGCTGCAAACGGGGCGGCGTGGGAGATGATTTCCGACCGTGTGATGGGTGGAGTGTCGCGCGGTACGATGATCCGTGAGGACGTGCGCGGCCGCCCTGCCCTTCACATGCAAGGCAAGGTAAGCCTTGAGAATAATGGCGGATTTGTCCAGATAGCCCTCGACCTTGAGCCGCACGGCCGCGTGATCGATGCCCGCCAGTGGTCAGGGCTGGAACTGGATGTCATTGGCAACCGAGAGGCGTATAACCTGCACCTGCGCACAGCCGATATGGTACGGCCATGGCAATCCTACCGCGCCAGTTTCCGTCCCATGCCGGAGTGGCGCACCATCCGCCTGCACTTCACCGATTTCACCGCACACAGGATCGATGCGCAGCTCGATCTGTCCTGTCTGCGCCGGATCAGCATCGTGGCGATCGCCCGAAGTTTTGATGCTGACATTGCGATTGGGGGAATACGGTTCTTCGCCTGACCTAGCGGACGATCCCGGAATGGATGGGCTATCGAGTTGCCAACGAGCTACCCTCCATCAACATGGCTTCCCCCGAAATCCTTGGATCACCCTTGCCCTCGCACGGGTCGGAAATTGACGTCCATTGAGCACCCTGATCGATGGGTAGACCATGCGTCCGGACTGCCCAGCCCAGCCCCTATTCCGGAAACCCCATGTCTCTGACAAGACTTCCCTCGATCAATCAAGCCCGCCCCGCAGCCCGACTGAACGCTCAGCGCGGCCCTTTCAGGAATTCACATTTTACAAGGTGAACCCCGCTCTTATGGAGATTATCCTAAGCTTGTTGATTGCCACTGACATATTCGTCTGGGCGGCTCTTGCGACTTGAACTAAACAGATGGCTTTCCCACTTCTCGATCTAAGCAAAAACATAGGAGAATGAAATGTTTGATGCGCGCCAGCTACTGGATCAGGTCATGGGTGGCTTATCGCCGGACTCGCGGGGAGCGCCGCCGGACAGGGCGCGCAGGCGGGGTCAACAGGTGGCGCGGGGCAATTGCTGACAGGCGCACTGGCGGGTGGAGTGCTCGGCGTTTTGGCCGGCAACAAGCGCGCACGCAAATTCGCGGGGAAATCTGCTGGAACAGCCTTGAAAATTGGCGGACTGGCGGCTGTTGCGGCGATTGGCTACACCGCGTGGCAGCGGTCTCGCGGAGCGCCTAGCAGCGATTCAGATCGAGGGGCAGATCAACGGCTCAATAAGTCAACGCCAGACAGAACGGACGGATACCTTCTATGCACGGCGCAACCTGTTCGATATTGTCGCTTGAAAAATGAATAAATCACTCCCTGGTAAGCCCCGGGTGGTTCAGATAGAGAAAGGAGCAAACCTCCGTGAAGCTTCGCGAACTTGAAGCCTTCGATGCCTACATGAAACTTGGAACCATGAAAGCAGCATCCGAAGAGCTCGGTATCAGTCAGCCTATGATCTCCCGCCTACTCAGCACACTAGAAACAAAGATTGGTTTCTCTTTGTTCGAGAAGACGCGCAATCAGCTAAAACCTACGCCCGAAGCGCACCTCTTTCACGAATCTGTGGCACGGCTTATCTCTCAGATCCGCGAAACCCAGCAGGATGCCATCTCTATTGCGAACAATCAGCTGGGGAACATCATCGTTGCGTCCCAACCGACGTTTGTTGATACCATTCTGTTAGACGTCATTCGAAGATTTCACAGAAAATATCCCGACATCGGAATTCGCGTCCTTGATGTGGGGATGCGGGAACTACTTAGAACTATAGACAAAAATTACTGTGACGTCGCTTTAGCGATAACCTTAGATGCAGACAATTATAGCGCAAGGGTGCGAACACTCGGAAGATGCGAAGCACGTTGCATCATGCACAAGGATCATCCACTAGCCAAAGAGAAGCAGATTACTGTTGAAATGCTTAAGGATGAACGGTTCATTGACTTGATGCCTGAAAGCCCCCTTCGAAAAAGGGTCGATGAGCTGGTTTGGACGGCACACAAGGACCACAGAACGGTGGTAGAGATAGGTACTATGCGAGGCGTCTGTGCTTTGGTAGACCGTGGGCTTGGTATCGGAGTCGTTGACCCTTTCGCCGAACTCCTTCTTGGTGGGACTTCAGTCGTATCGAAACGCCTCGTGCCAAGGATCGGATGGGACCTCGCTTTCCTAACGCCAGACAATGTCCCTGTTAGCCGAGTGTCGGAAACATTCTTCGACGAGATCCAGCTGGAACTCGGTAAACTGAAAGGGCTCGGAATAGTAGAGGAATGATATTGATCAAGCTGAGACGGCGCTGATGAGGCTACATATCACCACTCGAGGCGGCGTCAGCTATTTCCTTCCAATGCCAACAGCGGACCTTATGCCCCTGAGTCGCCAATTCCAGAGTGGGCCCCTTGGTAAGGCAGAGATCGGTCGCAAAGGGGCAACGCGTGGCGAAGCGACAGCCCTTAGGGACTTCGAACAGCGAAGGAACGCGGCCTTTAATTGTATAAAGGTCAGCACTAGGATCGCTTTCTACGGTGGGCATAGCCTCCATCAACCCCTTGGTGTAGGGGTGCAGTGGAGCATTAAATAGACTATCTACGCTACTATCTTCAATAATTTGCCCCAGGTACATCACTGCGACACGATCGCAGATTTCTGCTACCACACCAATGTCATGGGTAATGAATATCACCCCCATTTCGAGGTCCTCTTTCATCCGAAGGATCAAATCTAAGATTTGGGCTTGTGTGGTTACATCAAGCGCGGTAGTGGGCTCGTCTGCGATTAATAGCTTGGGTTTGCAAGCTAATGCCATTGCGATCATGATGCGCTGTCGCATCCCACCTGACAATTCATGTGGATACTCATTTAGCCGTTTCTGTGGCGAAGGTATACCTGTTGCAGTGATCATCTTGAGTGCAACATCTTTTGCGCTTTGCCTATTATAGCTACCATGTGCTTGCAGCGCTTCGATGATCTGATACCCTACCGTATAGAGTGGGTTCAGAGAACTCGTTGTGTCTTGGAAGATCATCGAGATATCTTTGCCGCGAATATCAGCGAGCCTCCGCTCGCTCAACTCTAGTAAATCTTCTCCTCCGAAAATAATCTCGCCTTCAAAATCAGTAGTTTCACGATTAAGAAGCTGCATAATCGCTTCAGACGTCACGCTTTTACCGCAGCCAGATTCGCCGACGATTCCCAAGATTTCATTGCGATCGACATGGAAGGACACATCATCCACCGCGGTGACCCGTCCTTTCTCGGTACGGAAATGCGTGCGAAGGTTAATAACCTCCAAAGTGCGCTGACTTAACATGTAGAGTTTCCTTCTTCAGGTCAATTTTTGGAAACAGCTTTATTTGTGTGCGGATCTAAAAAATCACGCAAACCATCACCTAATATATTTTGCCCCAATACCAAACCGATTATCATTGCCCCAGGAAACAGAGTCATCCACCAAGCGGTTGTAATAACGTTTTTTCCATCGTAAAGAATATTTCCAAGGCTCGGATAGGGCGCTGGAATGCCAACTCCAAGAAAGCTTAGCATGGCCTCGGTAATGATGGCTACCGCGAATACGAAACTCGCTTGCACAATGAGTGAGGAGATTGTGTTCGGGAATATGTGTCGCCATATGATCCGAACGCGACCAGCACCGAGGGCACGCAATGACTCAATGTAAGGCTGCTCTTTGACGACTAGTGCATTCGAGCGAACCACTCGCGCTATCAGCGGAGTATAGACGAACACAAGAGTAAGAATTACATTTTGTATTGTCGGCCCAAACACGGCAATTACTGAGATTGCTAGCAGAATTGCCGGAAAAGCCATGAGCCCATCGGTAATTCGCATCAGAACATGATCGAGGAATTTGAAATAGGCTGCATAAAGGCCAATGACGACTCCGATAAATGATGATATCAGAGCCACGCTGAAACCAATCATAAGTGATGCACGTGTCCCGTGTAAGACTCGGACATAGATATCTCGACCAAAGTTATCGGTGCCCATCCAGTTCTCTGACGATGGAGGTTTGAGCCGATTGATCGGATTTATGTCGAGCGGTCCATAGGAAGTTAGAAGCGGGCCTAGGAAAGCCAACAAGCAAATCGTTAATGTCAGGCTCAACCCTGCCATCGCCAATCCATTAGCGGTGAAGCGTTTGAAGGTGAGGGCGCGCTGCTCTCTCTTAAGCTGGGCTTTTACGGCTTGAAGTGTTTGCGCTGTGTCTGGGGTATCGGTCATTTGTCAAGCCTTACTCTTGGATCCAAGACTCCGTAGATTAGATCGATTATGAGATTAATTAGGACGTAGCCGAAGGCTACAAGCAATACTGTCCCTTGAATTACTGGGAAGTCACGTCGTTCAACAGAGTTCACGATAAGCTGTCCGAGCCCAGGTATGTTAAAAACAAATTCAACTACGACGGCGCCGGCAATGAGCGTTGTGAAAGTCTGTCCGATAATCTCGAGAATAGGGATGAATGCATTGCGAAGGGTATGTTTGATAACAATGGCAGTGCGCGGTAAACCCTTTGCCCGAGCGGTTTTGACGTAGGCGTTATTCATAACCTCGAGCATGGCAGCACGAGTGATCCGGGTGATGAGAGCAGCTTGGATAAAGCCAAGTGAAATCGCTGGCAATAATAAATATTTTAAGTGCGTCAGCAGGCCACTTGATAGTGGTACATAGCCAGCAACCGGGAGCCAGTCTAGAAAAACTGAGAAGAACAAGATTAGAAGAAGCCCCATTAGGAAGCTTGGTACTGAGATGCCTATTAGGGCAAAGCTCATAAGAGCACCGTCTAACCATTTGCCACGATAGAGCGCTGCAAATACCCCCATAGGAACAGCGATGACGATGCCAATAATTTGCGCGAAGATAGCCAAGGAAAGTGTTGGGCGCAGGTAGTCGAAAAAGACGTCTGTAACTGGCAAACCGCTGTAGATAGATCTACCTAGATCTCCGGTTAGGGCATTTCCAAGCCAAGCAATGAACTGGACTGGAACCGAGCGGTTCAGCCCGAGTTCATCGCGCAAATTTTGAATATCAGTGGCTGATGCGTCGGGTCCCAATATGACGCTGGCTGGATCACCGGGCGAAAGATGTACAAGTGCGAAGACTATCACAGCGACGACGAAAAGGACGGGGATCAGAGATAAGATACGTTTGGTGATGTAGGAAATCATTGTACCCCCTGCGCTGCGCTCAAAGCATTCGTATCATTTGCTCTGAACAACATTTTTTCTTTAATGAACGCTTCGATGGTATCAGCCGCAAACTCAGTTGACTGGCGGCGAGTAAGGAAATGCCCTTCATCAATGATCCACCGATGTACGAAAGACTTTTCTTGCGCGGTGAGCGCTTGTGCCATTGCAGAGGATTCAGCGGTCGGGACACGAACATCGCTGTCACCGTGCAGAATTAGAAGAGGACAAGTGATATCCTGCGCACGGTGCAGCGGCGCTATTTTATCGAAGAAATCGGTGAGTTGGTCAGCATCACCGTATTCCAGAGCACGTAGTTTGCGGCGCCAAACTGGAGCAGTTCGTAGAAATGTTCCGAGATGAGACATGCCCGCGATGTCTATCGCGCATTGCCAGAGTTCTGGAAAGTGGGAAATAGCCATTAAAGACATGAATCCGCCATAGCTATGGCCCATGATGCCGATGCCATTTTCGTCCAGTTGGAGGCGCGAGTGCATGTGACTATGTAGGGCGACCACATCTGCTAGTGCGTCAAGTCGCCTCATGCCATCGTCCAAGCTTATAAATGTGCGACCGTAGCCCTCGCTGCCGCGAATGTTAGGCGCAACTACGGTGAGTCCGGCAGATACAATCCGCTCCAATATGGGCGAGTGCGACCTTTGAAACTGGTCCTCTGGCCCCCCATGTAGATAGATGATTGCCTGCCTGTCGTCGGGGCGGCCCATCACGACATACTCGATTTCACGCTGATCGAAAGATCTGAAGCGTTCGACGCGTTCGATTAGATTGCCCCTTTTGACTATGGGGGGAGACGACATTTCTGTTTGTTGATCTAGGGATAGTAACTGTGCTTTCGGGGGAGAGAAAGGAGATGAACAAACTGTGAGCAACTGGAGATCGTCGGTGAAGCAAAGTGAATGAACGTGACTCGGCTCTAAACGAATGTTCTGAAGGCTTTCGAGGGAGTCCAGTGATGTAATTACCACTTCTGAAGTACATTCCGCGCCCACGGTTACTGCCAAGCGCCCTGTCGCCGGATGAAGGTCGAAATCCTGGACGTCGCGCCCTGAAACACTGAAGACTGGTCGAACTTCGTTTTGGTCTGCATCCAACTTGTGGACACCGATCCGCTCGCCTCCTAGGTCTCCCGCGAACAATACGCTGCCTGTTGATAATGGAACAACGCGCCGGATACGTCCCTGACCCACCTCTAGTGTATTCAATACTCCTGAATCGATGTCGAACAAGCCGAACCGACGGTCAATATTAGTATACTCTTCTATTAATAGCAGTCTCGAGGAAGATAGCGCAATCATCGATGTGTAGGCGGCATCGGCTGCGAAGAGCTGGCTGACTGTGCCTGCCGCCAGGTCAGCCCGCATTATACGGTGACTTGTTTCATATAAGTTGTTCGATATGTAATAGCCGATGCCATTGAAAACCTGCCCTCCAAAATAATGATGAGCGTTAGCATCTTCGGCCAAGGGGCTGATGGTGCCATCGTGGCCCAAAATTAGAAGTTGTTCTCTCTCATTACCTGCCCGATCCGATGCGAATATCAATCGCGCATATGAATCGTCTACAGTCCAGTAGCGCTGCACATCATACTCTGCACCCGTTAAAGGCTCGCTCTGCCCACCTGCCAGATCATGATACCAGAGCGCGGTTGGCCCCGCTTCATTGCAGAGAAAGAGCACAGCGTTACGGCCTTGTTCCTTCACCATCGAATGCAATCGGGTGTGACGCGACGCGAATGCCCCGCAGACATCTAAAGATTTCGTGTCGTTGCGGTTCACCTTCAGGACTCCTGATCAGTATAGAGGTGGCAAGCAACTTGCCTATTGGGCGACAAGCTTATCGAGGTAGGTCGGATAGTCTTGCATACCGTCGTGGCGTGCGGACAGCGCGTATGGAAACAGCATCCACTTGGTGGCGATAGGGGTGAAGGGACATCACCTGTCAGCGTAATCCTTTGTTTGACTGACCTTGGGTTCGTCTTTGGCAAGGCCGAAATTAAAGCCTGCGTGTAGGGATGTTTCGGCGCAGCGAAGAGTTCTTCTGCTGTGGCTACTTCAACAAGGTTTCCCAAATACATTACTCCGATACGATCAGAGATATATTTAACGACTCCAAGATCGTGGGAGATGAATAGATAGGAGAGGTTGAATTCCTTCCTGATACGTCGCATGAGATTAAGGATCTGAGCTTGGATGGAAACGTCGAGCGCAGAAACTATCTCGTCGCAGATGACAAGCTTTGGGTTCAGCGACAATGCGCGGGCCAGTCCGATCCTCTGACGTTGGCCTCCGGAGAATTCGTGGGGGAAGCGAAAATAGTGTTCGCTAGTTAGACCCACCGTTTCGAGAAGATCTATTACCCGGTCCCTTCGCTCGTTTCGAGAGCCGATATCGTGAATGGTCATCGCTTCTCTAAGAATGTCACCAATGCGCATCTTGGGGTTGAGCGATGAATAAGGATCCTGAAATACCATTTGAAGCTCTCGCCGAAATCGACTGAAATCCGCTTGAGACGTTTCGAAGATATTTTCGCCATTATAATAGCAAGCGCCGCCAGTCGGCTCAATGAGCCGTAAAATCGTGCGCCCCAATGTGCTCTTGCCGCAACCAGATTCGCCGACGAGCCCAAAGGTCTCACCCACAGCGATCTCAAAAGACACCCCATCCACTGCCTTGACATATGCATTTGGTTTGAAAAGGCCACGCCGTACTGGGAAGTGCTGCTGAATATCAGTGGCGCGTAGCAAGACTGATTTGTCCACAGTTGGGGAAGTGACTCTAGTTGCAGGAACTTGCGACATGGGCTTCTCCATGAGGGCGATAAAAAAAGCGGAGCGTTCGAATAACAAACGCCCCTCCAGTCTTCTAACTATGGTCAGTCGACAAGCTCTAGGTTTGACAGGATGATGTTGTTGGAGACTGTGAACCCTTCAATGTTCTCAGCTAATCCATGCACCGGCTTATAGTTGCCGTAACGGATATATAGGGTGTACTCCATAACCTCGGACTGTAATTCCGTGAAAAGCTCCAAAGCCGTTTCTTGATCTTCAGTCACACGGATTTCTTCGATCAATCGGTCTATCTCAGGGCTGTTCGTCCATCCAGCATACTCGTTGCTAGAGTGGAGGAAGATTGCGTTGATCGGTGTTGGTTCGAAGGTGAACTCCGAAGCAAACATATCCCATGCTTCCGGGTCTGAACGGTACTCGAGAAGCGTTGCCCAATCGTACTCGGCCAGTTGAACATTGAGACCTACACGTTGGAGCTGCTGCTGCACGACCACTGCTGAGTAAAAATGAAGCGGGTAAGCGCGAGACACCAAGAACCGCAGTTCTTCGCCATCGTAAGAAGATTCTTCAATCAACTCTCTGGCCCGTTCCTCATCGACCTGATTGTAGTACTCTTTGCCTGCATCGTTATACCACAATACCTGATTTGGCGCGGCAAGCGAATGTTCAAGCGAGAAGAACTGCTCATTCCCGAGTGCTGCGTATAGAATCTCGTGATGGTCAAGTGCCGCAGCTACCGCCTGGCGAAGTTTGATGTCGGTAAAAGGACCGCTCTTTTTATTGAAAAACATTCCTAGGAAGGCATAATCTTCTGCGAAAACTTTTAAGTTATCCGCACTTAAAAGTTGGTCCGCATTATCATGAGGTAGGCGCAGCGCGATGTCGTACTGCCCAGAGCGAAGTCCTGAGACGCGTGTGGACTCATCTGTTACGATCTCTATATATACATCATCTACACTGGGTGCCTTCGATCCTGCCAAGCCGTTAGGAGGGGTGTCAACTGAGACATAGTCCTCAAATTTGGCAAGATGCATGATCCGATCAGTCGACCAGCTCTCTACCCTATAAGGGCCTGTACCGATAAATTCGGTCACACCTTGAGCCGGTGCTGCTTCAATAATCTCCCTCGGCATGATACCTGCAAATTGCATCGGGTTACCAATAACTGACAGTGTAAGCGGCGCAGCCTCTGGTAGATTGAGAACCAAGGTCATATCGTCCACTTTCTCAAAAGTGGCATCAGAAAGTGTACCCCTCGCGAGGATTGATCGATTTTTCCAGCGGTTCATCGATGCGACGGCATCGTCCGCAGTCAGAGGTTGCCCATTATGGAAGGTGATTCCATCACGCAGAATGATTGTATAGGTTTTACCATCTTCACTGACCTCAATCGATTTTGCGAGTACTAGCTCTGGCTCATAGTCAGCATTAAGGGTGACCAATGGCTCGAAAATCTGTGCTGCAAAATCCATCGTAGAATAAGCAGTAGACATGTGCGGATCGATGGTGGGTGGGATGGTGTCATACGCAATCCGAACCTCGGACCGATCTTGAGCATGAACGCCACCGGCCAATATTGCCATTGCCACAATAGTCGCTGATGTCATCAGTTTGGTTAACATGGTATTCTCCTCTGTTGTGTATTGCTGTCACTGGTCTAGTGTGGTGTTGCTCGGAATGGCGCAGTCGATAGCCATTAATGAGGCTGACAGCACACGGGCGCCTTTGTAGGCGTCTTCTTGGGTGATACTCTCCTCTGGGCTATGGCTCCGACCATCTAGGCAGGGAATGAAGAGCATTCCTGTAGGGCAAATTTGACCCAAGTAAGCCGCATCATGCCCCGCGCCGCTGGGCATGCGAACCGAACTAAATCCAAGCGCTTTAGAAGCGTCGTAGATAGTTCGGGCTATCTCGTCAGAGCAGTGAGCTGGTGACTTTCTGCTCAGCTCCACCACCTCTATCGCTAGATTTCCGGTACGATGGAATTCCTCCCGTACCCAGTCGATGATTGGGCCCAGAAAAAGATCTAAGGCCTCTTTCTGGTCGCTTCGGACCTCAACGGTCATACGTACTTCTCCGGGCACCGCATTGGCTGCCCCGGGTAAAACACTGAGTTTGCCAACGGTCGCGACAAGATACGCCATCGACGACTGTTTTAGGCTCGCTTCAGCATAGATCCGGTCTACGATCCGCGAGGCGCCGACAAGAGCGTCTTGTCGTAGGTGCATTGGGGTCGTACCCGAATGATCCGTTCGCCCCTTTACTACGATCTCGTATCGTTTAATGCCGACGATATTTGTTACAACGCCAATATCGGTGCCCGCATTTTCTAGGACTCGGCCCTGTTCGATATGTAACTCTATGAAGCCCGAAAGCTCTCCTGGTTTCCTGATAGCCGATCCCAATTGATCTGGATCGCCACCGGCGCTCCGGATTGCGTCTCTCAATCGCTCTCCAGAAGCGTTTTTAAGTTCAAGCATAGCGTCCGAAAGCTGACCAGACATAGCTCGACTACCCACGCAAGAGACGCCAAAATCACTGGGTTCCTCTGATAAAAAGTCAATGACTTCTAATGTATGCAAAGGCGCCTTGCCGCTTTCAGCAACGGTTTGAACTACTTCCAAGGCTGCGACCACACCTAAAATTCCGTCATATCGTCCACCGTTCAACACGGTATCGATATGGCTACCTGATGCTAAAACGCCGATGTTGGGGCTAGTACCTTTAAGGGCGCCAATAAGATTTCCACCTGCGTCCATACGCGTGGCAAGCCCCGCTTGCTCCATTTCGCCGCGAAGCCAATCCCGAGCGTATGAATACTGATCAGTGAAGGCTCGCCTTGTCCACGGGCGCCCTTGGTCGGTGAATTCCGAGAGTCTTTCCATCCGGCGCCACAATCTGCCCTTGTCAAGTTCCATTCTCACCTCTGCATTTTACACTCAGCCACTGAGAATGCGTGGAGAAGACCACATGAAAATTGGCTCAGCTTTTCCTAGTATGGCTCATTCTGAGACGACCCTGATCGTTTCGTGTGCGCCGCTTAATAGAAACGTTACCCAGATTGCATTAGTTGTCAACAATATATATTTTTATACAAATTGGTTATACTGGGTGTTCTTATCGCTTCAATCCTGAACCATATTTAGATTCCATACCTAACTTGTGCACTATATGTAGATTATACCGCAAATGTGCTTGCAGTATGAGGCGTCCAAGCGCGATTGATAAAATTGTTGTTCTGCTTCTGGTGTGGCGCGAGGGCACAAGGAATCACTGAGACTTCTTAGCGTCTTCCACTCTCGCCCCGTCTAGCCCCATCAGCAATCCGCCCTGACCTGCCACGGGATTTTTCCTCCATTTGGAATTAGAGTCCGACCCAAGGAAGGGACGGACAATGAAGCGAACGAGATACACGGAAGAACAGATCATCAG
>SR_TP_S13solDRAFT_1000267_pt1 | contig 23598 bp, 35 predicted proteins | sample SodReaTP_S13sol_FD_11159 | JGI IMG/M metagenome (IMG submission 11159)
CCCCTGCCGCTGCCGCTGATACTCGGCGAACAACGCCGCGCTCGACGGGTGTGGTTGTCGCGGGCGCGGCTCGTATCGCCGCCTCGCCTCCTTCGCTGCGCGGCTCTTGTCGCGCTCGAACGGCCCTAGCCGGTCGGTCAGCGCCTTCATGGATAGATCGCGCCCGGCTTCGCTGGCCTTGCACCACAAGCCTAGACCGGCATCGCCGATCACAAGGCCCGCGCCGCGCGGCTTGATCTGCAAGCCATGCTCGGCGAGCGCGGCGTGTAGCTCCTGCCAACTGGTGGCCCGGCGCATGGCAGGGGCAACCTCGCGCGCGGCGTAGCCTATGAGGCTATCGACGCCCGCGTGCGCCTCCATGTCCGCCGCTTTGCCGTCTATCCCTGCTCCATCGCGGCCAGCGCCATTTCGCGCCCGTCGCACGCTGTCAGGCTGTTGGGTTCGTCCTTGCTCCACACGATCACGTGCATGACGCGGCAGTAGTTCCGAATACCGTCCCGGCCCGTGTGCCACACCGCTGCCGGACAGGTTTCGCAAACCGTTGTAGGTTTCGGCCTCTGGCCGCTCGGCAAGCGCGAGATGGTAGGACTGACGTAGGAACTCGCGGAAACGGGAGTCGTGTTGTCGCTCGGGTCCGAGTTGGATTCGGTCAGGTCGTTCATAGGCTTTTCCTTCGGTTAGTCCGTGGTTGGTGCGGGTGAGGCCGTGCTTGATTTCGAGGCGCTCGCACGCCTCCATGAGCCGTTGCTTGTCAAAGAACGGCTCGATGTTTTGCAGGCCCGTGGGGTGAACCTTGTTGATGGCGACGTGCACGTGCAGGTGGTCGGTGTCGATATGCACGGCGCTGATGCGCTGGTGGTCGGCGTAGCCAATGGCCTCGCATAGCTCGTCCTCGATGGCGTGCAGCACGTCGAGGGGTGGGCGCTCGCCCGGCGGGAAGCTGTAGACAAGGTGATAGGTCTTGTCGGCCTTCGACTTCGTGTTGGCCGCCTGTATCGCCTCAATGATGGTCGTGGCCTGCGCCGGGTCGTCGGTCCCGCAGTTCGTTACGCGATAGCTGCCGACTTTCTCGCCCTGCGTCGTCGTCGCCTTGGTATCCAGAATGTAATCGGCGGTGCGCTTCCAGCTTTCCGGCTCGATACCGCCTTGGGCCGCCACCATGTAGCGGACAAGGCGGGCCGGGCTTGATGTGCCCTTGGTTCGCGGCACTCGCTTGGCGATCATTTGAGCGCCCGCCGCATGATGGCCGATAGCTCGGTCTGCAAGGCCCGGAACTCGGTCATCATCTTCTCAACGTCGATGGGCCGTGCGCCCTGCCCGCGCCTCTCGGCCAGCCACAGCTTTAGCAGCCCGGCCACCCGGCCAAGGTCGCCATTGACCCGGCCAAGGTCGGCCACGGCCTTGAGGTCGTAGACGGAGCGGATCGGGTGGTTGAGGCCCGCCGCCCGTAGGTAGGCTGAAAGCGACAAGCCGGACTGCGCCGCTCGGTCGGCGATCTCTGCGCGCTCGTCGGGCGTCACCCATACCTCGATCCGCGTTCCGCGCGGTCGAGTGCCCCGCCCTGTTTTGGTGTCGTCTGTCATGCGCTCCTGCGCCCTCCGTTTCTGTCTTTGTCGCGGCAGCGACCGTGAGCCTCGCAGAGCAAGATGCCGTCGAGCCGCAGGCGAGTAAGGGCAGGTGTTGGGCCGGTGCGCGCTTGCGCGTACCGGTACAACACACATCTTGCCGTCCTGTCTCTGCCAATTTTACGCAACTCTACGCAAGGATGCCAGAAATATCGCCTACAGGCGATATTTCCCTTGCGCGCTTGCCTTAACTTGCCTAGAATTGCCTTCAGTTGCGCTAAATTGCCTTAACGGGCTTGCGCAATTGCCCTAAATTTACTAGAATTGCGTTGAGTTGCCTAACGCGCTATAGTGAGTCGCCACGCGGCAAACATGAGGCGCTTTATCGGAGAAACAGCAGATGACGGATAACACCAAAAAGGTGCATCGCGGCGCGGGCCGGGTCGCCTTTCTGGCCCGTCTGGCTGACTTCCAAAGGCTGCTCGACGCGGGCCACCCGATGCGGTCGATCTACGACGATCACAAGGACCAACTCGGGATCGGGTATCCGCAATTCACAAAGTATGTCGGCAGATATGTGAGGAAGGCAGACCATGACAGGCACCAAACCGGAAGCGGGCAAGGCCAAGCCGCCGCCCCGCAAGTCCCCTCCCCGGCCCCAGCGACAAGCGCAGGACCGGCACAGCAACCCACCGCAGGAAGTGCCGGAGCCGCAAGCGCCGGAACTTCCCCCGGACAGCGGCCCGGCAAACCCGCCCGGCCCGGATTCCAGCACAACCCAAACAGCGGCAATGACCGCGACGATCTCATCTGAAAGGAGCGACGATTTTATGAAGCAAGTTCATTTCACCCTGCAAGGCAAAGGCGGCGTCGGCAAGTCCTTCGTGTCGAGCCTCATCACGCAATACCTGCGCGCCAAGGGCGAGCCGGTCGTTGCCGTCGATACGGACCCGGTGAACGCCACCCTTGCGGGCTATAAGGCTTTCGGCACCCAGCGCCTTGAACTGATGGAAGGCGGCTCGCTGGTCGAGCGTAACTTTGACGCGCTGATTGAGCGCGTGGTGGCCGAAGATTCGCACTTCGTCATCGACAACGGCGCGGCGAGCTTCATTCCGCTGTCCTATTACATCGCCGAAAACGACGCTATCAACGTGATTGCCGGGCACGGCAAACAGGTTGTCATCCATACCGTCATCACCGGCGGCCAAGCGATCCGCGACACGCTCGCCGGGTTCGCTTCACTGGTCGAGCAAATGCCGGAAGAAACCCGCATTGTGGTTTGGCTCAATGAGTTTTTCGGCGACATTGAAGCCGAAGGAAAAACCTTTGAGGAAATGAAGGTCTACCAGAACAACCGCGACCGCGTTCATGGCCTCGTGCGGATCGCGCGCCAAACCGGCAGCACGTTCGGCAAGGACGTGCAACTGATGCTCGATTCCAAGCTGACTTTCGATGAAGTCGCGGCCTCCCCCGATTTCGGCCTCATGGCAAAGTCCCGTCTCGCGCAGGTGAAAAAGGCGATCTTTGAACAACTGGCCGCCGTGATCTGAGGGGAGGCAGGATGATTGACTTTGATGAGCTACGGAAAACCGTCGCCATCAAGCATAACGTCCTGCTCGGGCCGGATGACCCTATCTTGGTCACGGTCACGCTGCATGATCTTGTGCTTGGCCGGTATGTCGAGGTTCTAACAGCGCAAAATGAGGGCCATCAAAAGGCCCTCGCCGCTGCGCTGCAAGAGCATGTCGAGCAATCGAAGGCGACGGCGGGGCGCGTCATCACTGACGCCGCCGATTACGTGAGCGGGCAGGTGCGGCAGGCTGTAACCGCCGCCCTGACCGAAGCGGGCGCGCAGCTTCGGCAGGACGTGGCCGAAGCTCGCGCAGCAAGCCGCGAGGCGAGCGCCGGGGTGCAGACGGCGAAGGCCGCCCGCACTACCGCCATAGCCGCGTCGGCAATCGCGGCGCTCTGCGCGCTCGTCGCGCTGGCCGCCGTGGTCGTGGTCCTTCTCAAGTAGGGAGGCGTATGGACGCACCGAAGCTATCGAATGCGGCTTTGATCTTCGTCATGGTGCCGTTTGCCGCGACGGCGATATGGCTCTTGGTCGCGTTGGTTCGGAGCCGTGCTAACGAATTGCCGATCCTCCCGGCGGTCGCCCTTATCATTGTGACCCTTGGGGGGATCGCTTTCCTTGAGCCGTCCCGCGTCGATGAGTGGGCCAAGTTCAAGCAGGAGCATAATTGCCGAGTCGTGGAAAAGCGCGACGGGCAAGCCACGTCAGGCGTCGGCATCGGCGTGACAAGCGGCGTCGGCGTGTTCTCTGGCTCCACGTCCCCGCAAACGGCCTACCTGTGCGACGATGGCGTGACGTATTGGAAAAACGAGTAGCAGATAGGAGGATGAAATGACGTTGCTTGATTTGGACGTGTTTTCAGAGGACGTGTTGAAAGGTGCGCTGCGCGCGCTCCCTTATTCGTGGCTCGCTCCGCTCGCGGTTTATGTGGGCTTCGCTGCCGATCCGGCCTCGGCCAGCTTCGGCGCGCTGATCTCGTTCTATCGGGAAAGCGGGCTTCTCTGGATCGGGGCCGTTCTCTTGGCCGGGGGGCTGCTGGAAGCTCTGGCGTTCGGGCCGGTTCGTCGGGCGGCTGTGCTGGATGCTGCGCGCCGGTTGCCGCGCGTGGCGGATCGACGCCCGGTTATGGGGTATTGGCGAGGATCGCACCGGCAGGACAACTAAGGGGCTTCCCCCGTCGCCGAATCGGCGTCGGCCCTATCCGGCGCGATCTCGGCACCTTCACGCCGCCCGTTCGCGCGGCGTTTTTTTCGTCCGAGTTCTCCCAACAACAGCAACGCCAAATGCCAACATGCAAGGTCGCCGTCCCCGCGATCCTGCTCCCATTTCTTGACCGCATCCGGCGAACGGTAGACGAGCGCGGCTAGGTCGTTCTGTGTAAGGCCGTGGCGCTCGCGCAAGCGCCGCCAGTCGTCGCCGGTCGGGCGCGCTAGGACAGGGCGACGGGTCGGGTGAGGATCAGTCATCAATGCGCCTCGGCATCGGTCATTCGCGGTCCTCGCCCTCCTGCCGATACAGGTCCGCAACTGACTGCGTGACGGTCACGATCCGGGGCGGATATAGCGCCATCATCTTGCGGGCGGACTCGGTCATCACGTCCTCGGGTGACGCTGGCTTTCGCGGCTCTGCCGATCCCGTCACCAGCACGTGCGCCGGGCCGTGGTCTGATACGCCGATGGCATAGCGGCCTTTCAAGCTCGGGTCGCGGCGGACAAGCTGCCGGAGGAAATCGGTTTGGTTCTTCATGTCTCGGTCCTCGTTCGGCGGGAGCCGTTGAAAGGGAGGGCAGGGGGGTTAAACCCCTGCCCCTGCTACTGGTGCGGGTCCGCCCGCGTGCGCCGGTTTGAAAGCGAGCCGCAGGCCAAGCGCCTGGGCGACTTTCAGCACCGTTGCGAGGCTCGGGTTGCCATCGCCGGAAAGGGCCTTGTCCAGCCCTTGGCGGCTCATTCCTACGTCGCGGGCAAGCTGGCTAAGGTTGCGGGCACGGGCCACGTCGCCGAGCGCCGCCGCGATCAGCGCCGGGTCGCCGTCCTCCATCACGGCATCGAGATAGGCCGCAATGTCGTCCTCGGTCTTGAGATAGTCCGCCGTATCGTAGCGGCTGAATTTGACTTCCATCGTCGTCACTCCTTCCACTGCGCTGCAATGGTCTTGGCTAGGGCAATATCCCGGTCCTGACTGCTCTTGTCGCCACCACAAAGCAGCACCACCACTAAGGGGCCGCGCCGCATGAAATAGACGCGATAGCCGGGGCCGTGGTCGATCCTCATTTCCGACAAGCCTTCGCCTACCGGCTTCACGTCGCCGGGGTTGCCAAGGCTCAAGCGGCGAATGCGCGCCTCGATCCTCGCGCGGGCCTGCCGATCTCTAAGGCCGACAAGCCAGCGGTCGAAAAGGTCGGTTTTGATAAGCTCGATCATGTGCCAATTATAGTTGCTATTCGGGCAGGTGTCAACCGAAGTTGATAGGAAAAAGTAGCACCAAAAGGGGAGCGGGCGGCGAGGCTGGGCGCGTGAAAACTTGCCTTTAGTTTCCTAAAGTTGCCCTCATTATATCATAGTTGCGCTAAATTGCCATAAGTTGCCTAATCGCTGACGGCCCCAAAACCTTCCTTTTGGTGTCTGAATCGTCTTTCGGACCGCCGCTGTCCACAGCGGTGGGCCGCCAATATCTTGTATAGATTATATTATTTGAAAAAGAAGTGTCTTGGGGGAGCGGCGAGCGCGCCGAATTGGCTTTCCAAAACAGTGGCTTACGGCGCTTTCTGGCGCTCATGGCGTTAGCGATTACACGCGCCAAGCGTTAGCGATTACACGTGGATAAGTCGGCGGTTTCGGTCCAAACCCCCGGAAAATGGGGCTTTCCGGGCCGTTAGCGATTACACGTGGATAACTCCGCAGGTTCACAGGCTTTTCCACAGTCCCGGCGCTCGATCTGCTGCCCTCTCTGGTCGTTGGATTGTGCAATCCAAAACCATGCCAGAAAGCACGGGCGGCAGGCTGGGGGAGGGACGGCGATAGGAAGGCCCCGCCGTGGCCCGTGGCGGGCCGCTGGGCGCTTTTCTCGTTTGGTGCAGGGGTAACTAGGGGGTGCGCGCCTTGCGCGCTCCACGGCGCTCCTATGGCTTAGGCCGGTGCGCCGGATCGGGGCCGGGGAGGATCAGAGAAGGCGCGGCATCGCGTCCGGGCCGGGCAGGTGCAATTGGCAGGGGGTGAGCATCAGGTGCGTGCCCTCGTCCTTCACGTGGCCGTGCGCCTCGGGATAGAACAGCAACACCTCGCGCAGCCGCTTGCGGAACTGGAAGCGGAAGGCGCGCAGCCCTTCCGGGGTGTCGGCGTAGTTGGCCCCTAGCTGCTTCATGAGGCCGACCCACGGCACGCGGGCGGCCCTCTTGCCGCTCGCGCGCAGGACGAACATGCGGTAGGTCAGCCACGTGTAAATATCCATCGCCAGCGGCGATTTGCTAAGGGCGTGATAGACGCGCAAATCGACCGGCACGGGGTGCGCCTTCACCTCGTTAAAGAACTGCTCGGTAAGCTCTAGCTCGCTCTGCCAAAGCGATTGCACATTGGCGTTACGGTGCCAAAAAATCGTGTCGCTGTTGGTGATGGGGAGGCGTCGGCTTCCCTCGCCTTCGTCCGTCTCGTACTCGACCGACACCACGGCGCGAAACAGGCGCATACACTGCTCACGCATCCGCGCAATGTCGCGTCCGTTGCTATGTAGCTGGATCTTCTCTAGGAACTCGCGTTGCGAGTGTCCAAGCAAGAGGGTGCGGCTGTTGGTCTTGACTGCCTCGGTGCAAATCCACGCGAGAACGATTCGGGGAATGGTCCCGAACGGCACGCCGTATTTGCTCGTCGTCGGGGCGATGTTGAGCGTGAGCAAGCCTGTGCTGCGGCTGTAGAGCATTCCCGGTGGCAGCTTCGGGTCAATATGGGGGAGGGTAGCTTGCGCCATCACGCGCGTGATAACGCCAAGCGCGCCAGCCTTGCGCGCCGTCTCTTTCTCGATCTCCCAAAAGTCCTCTATGAGCTTCCTATGCCGGGCGGATAGCCCTGTCGCTTTGCTCACGTCACTGTTATCATCGTTCACTGCCACGCGGCTGGCCCTCTCCAAGTTCTTGGTCCTGCTAGTCGCTAACGAAAGCGACCATTTTTCAGGGTGCCAACGCCGAATATGTCGAAACGTGACACCAACCAAAGTAAATCAATTCCGGTGGACAAACCAGCGCCGCCGGAGCGGCTAGTTTTTGCCCGTAATTTCAAGAAAGCCCGCAAAGAGGCTGGCTTGACCCAAGAGGCGATCCGGGAAAAGACCGGCCTCGCCCAACCCTTCATCTCCGAAGTGGAAAACGGTCGCAGCACCATCAACCTCGACAACATGGCCCAACTGGCCGCCGCTGTCGGCAAGCCGTTGTGGAAGCTGCTCGTTCCCTAGCGGATTCAACCACATTCCCAAGCCCTTGTGCGGCTAAAGCCCCTTCCGGTCCGCACCCTCTTGCACTATTGGCTTTATAGTCTGTAGACTATAATATCACTGACGCAAGACTATCGGAAGGGGGCTTTATGGAAGGCTCGCAACCCGCCGTGGCCCGCCTTGGGGCGCGGGATGAGCATATTCGACGGATCACCGAGAAGCTTACGCGCGAGCTGGGGCCGGAAGTCATCGCCCTGCTGCGCGATCCGACCGTCATTGAAATCATGCTCAACCCTGACGGCACGCTATGGGTGGAACACCTCGGCCAGCCGATGCGCCAGTTTGGGCGCATGGCTGCTTCGCAGGCCGAATCGCTCATGGCTACCGTGGCCTCGACACTCAAAACGCAGATCACGGCCCACAACCCGATTCTGGAATGCGAGCTACCGCTAGACGGCTCCCGCTTCGAGGCCCTGATTCCGCCGGTCGTCTCCGGCCCAACCTTCACGATCCGAAAGAAGGCACTCAAGGTGTTCACGCTCGCCGATTACGTCGAGCAAGGGATAATGACGCCCGGCCAAATGGAGGCCATCGCCAGCGGCGTGCGTCATCGCAAAAACATCCTCGTCGTCGGCGGCACCGGGACAGGTAAAACGACGCTCACCAATGCCATCATCCGGCACATGGTTGACGTGTCCCCGCAAGATCGCATCGCCATCATTGAGGACACCGGGGAACTGCAATGCACGGCGGAAAACGCCGTCACCATGCGCGCGGTCGAGCATGTCGATATGACCCGGCTGCTCAAGGCGACCATGCGGCTGCGCCCGGATCGCATCATTGTCGGTGAGGTCCGCGACGGCGCGGCGCTCGCCCTCCTGAAAGCATGGAACACCGGCCATCCGGGCGGTGTGGCAACGGTTCACGCTAATTCGGCACCTGCTGGGCTGATCCGCATGGAACAGCTTGTCGCTGAGGCCACGCAAGCGCCGATGAAAACGCTGATCGCTGAAGCCATCGACCTAATCATTTCGATTGAGAAGGTGGCAGGCGGTCGGCGCGTGAAAGAGGTCGTCACGGTCGAAGATCATGACGGCCATAAGTACGTCACTCAACCTATCGAGGAATGACCTTATGACTATTGCTCTTAATATGCGTGGCCTCCTGCGCAGCCCGGCCTTCTGGCTGCTCTGCGCGATTACTCTTTTGGTGCTGTTTGCCGCGCCAGCACATGCCGCCGACGCCTCGGGCGCGGGAGGCGGCGCGGGCCTACCGTGGGAAGGCCCGCTAGACCGCCTGCGGCAGTCGATCAGCGGCCCCGTGGCCTTCGTGATCGCGCTGCTCGGCATCATCGCGTGCGGCGCGACCCTGATTTGGGGCGGTGAAATCTCGGAGTTCACCCGCCGCATCATCTACGTGGTTCTCGTCGTCTGCTTGATCGTGTTCGCCAATACGCTGCTGACCGGCGCGCTGTTCTCCGGTGCGATGGTTCCGGCGGGCGGCCTCGCGCTCGATCCCAGCGCCGCGCACGCGGTCATCAACGGCGCGGGGGTGCCCGCCCTATGAACGATCAGGCGTTGCGGCAGACACCAATCCGCCGGGCGCTTCACCGCCCGCAACAGGTATGGGGAGGCGAGCGCGAGCTAATGCTGTTCTCCATGCTGCTTGCGGGCGGCATCATCGTGGCCGCGATGAACTTCGTGGCCACTGTGGTGGGCGTCATGCTCTGGCTGGTCTGCGTCTACGGGCTGCGCAAGATGGCAAAGGCCGATCCGGTCATGTCCAAGGTCTACCTGCGCCAGCTTAAATACCGGGACTATTACGGGCCGTATTCGCGGCCTTGGCGCGTGGCGAAATCGCCGCGCATCTATTGAGGGGTGCGCGCCATGCTTGCACTGAAAAGTTTTCGATCCAAGGCGGCGGGCCTCCCCGATCTGCTCAACTATGCCGCGCTCATTGATGAGGGCATAGTGCAGGGCAAGGATGGCTCGCTGATGGCGGGGTTCTTCTTCCGGGGGGACGATTCCGCCGTCTCTACTGAATCCGAACGCAATTACATCACGTCGATGGTCAACACCTACCTGTCGCGCTTCGGCGCGGGCTGGGCGGTGTGGACCGACGCGGCGCGTCTGGATTCGCCGGGCTACCCGTCGCCGGAAGCCTCGCACTTCCCCGAACCGATTACGGCCATGATCGACGCGGAACGCCGCGCGATGTTCGAGCGCGAGAGCGCGCACTACGAAACCGAATATGGAATGGTGGTGCAGTTCTTGCCGCCGCTGCGCCGGGAATCGAAGCTCGGCGAGTTGGTCTATGACGATGACGGGCGCGATCTGACTGCGCCCGGCGACCGCCAGTTGGCCGACTTCAAAAAGCGGCTGCACGATCTGGAGGACGGCCTAGCCGATCTGCTGCACATGCGGCGGATGAAAACCCTTCGCGCGGTCGCGCCGGACGGCGAGGAATACGACTCCGACGAGTTGGTGAATTACCTGCATTTCTGCCTGACCGGCGATGCCGTCGCCCTGCGCATTCCCGATTGCCCCATGTATCTGGATGCGTGGCTTGGCACGCCGGAGCTATGGCCCGGCGACACGCCGAAGCTCGGCGGGAAGTTCATCGCCTGCGTGGCGATTGAGGGCTTTCCGGGCTTCACCATCCCCGGCTTGCTCGATCTGCTCGACGGCCTGCCGCTGTCCTATCGCTGGTCCTCGCGCTTCATCTTCCTTGAACAGCATGAGGCCGTCGCGGCGCTCAACCGCTACCGGCTGAAATGGCAACAGAAGGTGCGCGGGTTCTGGTCGCAGGTCATCAAGAGCAACAAGGGCATGATTAACACCGATGCCCTTGCGATGATGCAGGACAGCGAACAGGCGATGAATGAGGCCCGTTCGGGCCTTGTTGCTTATGGCTACTACACGCCCGTGGTGGTCCTGATGCACGAAAACCGCCAGTTCCTTGAGGAACAGGCGCGCTATGTTCGCCGCGAGGTCGAGCGCAAGGGCTTCGCCGCCCGGATCGAGACCGTCAATTGCCTTGAGGCGTGGCTTGGCTCGCTGCCGGGGCACACCTACCCGAACGTGCGGCGGCCCTTGATCCATACGCTCAACCTCGCCGACCTGCTGCCGCTGTCCAGCGTGTGGCCGGGGCTGCGGGAGAATCCTTGCGACTTCTACCCGCCCGCTTCGCCGCCGCTCATGCAGACGGTGACAACCGGCGCGACCCCGTTCCGCCTAAACCTGCATGTCGGCGACGTGGGCCATACGCTCGTTTTCGGCCCGACCGGCGCGGGTAAGTCCACGCTGCTGGCGACCCTGCTTGCGCAGGCCCGGCGCTATCGCAGTCGGCCACGGCCTGACGGCTCCACGCTCCCCATGACGATCACGGCTTTTGACAAGGGCCGTTCGCTCTATGCGCTCTGCTCGGCCACGGGCGGGCTGCATTACGACATTGGAGCCGACGATAGCCGGGTGGCCGTCGCTCCGCTCGCTGACATTGACAGCGATAGCGCCATGCTGTGGGCCGAAGAATGGGCGGCGATCTGCTTTGAATTGCAGGCGGGCAAGCCGCCCAGCCCGCACCAAAAGGGCGAGATTCACCGCGCCATGACGCTGCTGCGGGAAGCTCCGCGCGAGTTCCGTTCGCTGACTGACTTCGTGACAACGGTGCAGGACGATGAAATCCGGGCGGCGCTGAACCATTACACGATCAGCGGCGCTATGGGGCATCTGCTCGATGGCAAGTCGGACTCGGTGAGCCTGTCGGCCTTCACGGTGTTTGAAATAGACGAGTTGATGAAGCTCGGCGACAAGAACGCCATTCCGGTGCTGCTCTACCTGTTCCGGCGTTTCGAGCAATCCTTGACCGGGCAACCCGCGATCCTCTCGCTTGATGAGGCGTGGGTGATGCTCGGTCATAAGGTGTTCCGCGAACGTCTGCGGGAATGGCTGAAAGAGCTTCGCAAGAAAAACTGCCTCGTCCTGCTGGCAACGCAAAGCCTGTCCGATGCGGTCGCCTCCGGCCTGCTCGACGTGCTGCTTGAACAGTGCCCGACCAAGATTCTGCTTCCGAATAAGGAGGCCGATCTGCGCGGCACCAAAGAGAACCCCGGCCCGGCAGACCTTTATCAGACCTTCGGCCTGAATGACCGGGAAATCAATCTGCTGAAAAACAGCCAGTACAAGCGCCACTATTACTACAAGTCACCACTCGGGCGGCGTCTGTTCGAGTTGGGCTTGGGGCCTCTGGCCCTAAGTTTCGTTGCGGTATCGGACAAGGAATCACTGGCCGAAATCCAATACCTGCAACAGACGCACGGGGCCGATTGGCCGTTGGCATGGTTGGACAAACGAGGAGTTAATTATGCGCAATACGTTCGTTAAGGCCCGCGTTCTTCCGCTGGCCGCCGCTCTTACTTTTGGTGTTGCTTCGTTCGTTGCCGCGCCGCCTCCGGCGCACGCGCTCACGGTCTATTGCACCAACTGCTCGACCGTGTTTTCGCAGGCCACGCAGGTGGCTAAGGAAATCGAAACGGCCATCAACACGGCCCAGCAGCTACAGACGCAAATCCAGCAGTATCAGAACATGGTGACGCAGGGGCTTTCCCTGCCGTCGAGCATGTTCAACCGGATCACCGGGGATTTTCAGCGTATCCAGCAGCTTTACCAGCAAAGCAAGGCGCTGGCCGGGAACGTGGCGAATTTCGATCAGCAGTTCCGCAACCAGTTCGGCGACTACAACCGCTATCTGTCGCAGGTCGGCCAAAACCCGACCTACATGCAGGACAACTATAAGCGGTGGAACGAACAGGGTTCCGACGCCATGCGCGTTGCGATGCAGTCGGCGGGCATGAACGTGAGCGCCATCGCCGACGAGGACGCGATGATGGCCCAACTGGTCGCGCGCTCGCAGAACGCGCAAGGCCGGATGCAGGCGATACAGGCGGGCAACGAGATTGCCGCGCAGCAGGTGCAGCAATTGCAGAAGCTGCGGCAACTGCTCAATGATTCCGTGCAGTCGCAAAGCATGTGGTACGCGCAGAATATCGAGCGCCAAGCGGTCGATGACGCTTTCCGGCAGAAGTTCCGCCAAGGCCAAATCCAAAACTCGTCGGGTAAGGCGTTCTGATGATCTCCACGAAACTATTAGTCGCCATCTTGGTGGCCGTGGTCGGCGTCATCGGCCTCACGGTCGCCATCACCATCAATGTCACCGACGACAAGGCGGCGGCGGAAGCCGCCGCCAAGCCGGAGCCGCCGCGACAAGAGCTTTCCGACAGCGACCGGAAGTTCCGCGAGGGCAAGGTGCAAAACTCACCGGGTAAGGGGTTCTGATATGCACGGGCGCGTAAGGCTCGCGCTGCTGGTCCTGTGCGCGTTCGCCGGGGCGGCGTTGTTTGCCGCCTCGGCCCATGCACAAACCAACCTGCACGACGCGAGCGGTTCATTTTCCGGGCTGCTTGAGTTGATCCAGAACAATGCGAATGGTTGGGCTGCGCGCTTGCGAGACTACGCGACCCGGCTTTTCTGGATACTGGCGACCATTCAATTGGTTTGGACGTTTTTCCCGCTCGTCATCCGCAATGCGGACTTCGGCGAAATTGTCGGCGAGCTAATCCGCTTTATCCTCGTCGTCGGGTTCTTCTACGCTCTGTTGATCTATTCGGTTGATTGGGCGACGGCGGTTGTCGATAGCTTCCGCATCGCGGGCGGCCAAGCGTCCGGCCTCGGGCGCGAGCTACGGCCCGGCGATATGTTCGGCCTCGCTGTGGAGATGGCCGACACCATCGGCGATACCGAAACATGGAACCCGCTCACGGCAACGATGATCGCCATTGCTGGTGCAATCGTTCTCCTGTGCTTCGCCTTCATCGCGGCGTTCATGGGCGTGACTCTCGTTGAGTCCTATATCGTCATCAACGCCTCTGTGCTGTTCATGGGCTTTGGCGGCGGCCAGTGGACGCGGGAATACGCCATAGCGATGGCGCGATATGCGCTCGCGGTCGGGGCCAAGCTCTTTGTCCTGACGCTCATCGTCGGCCTGATTATGCAGTCGGCCCAGCAATGGCAGGCCGCCTATAACAGCAACGCCGATGATGCCTCGATGTGGACGATGGTCGGCCTTTCGCTCGTCTGCGCCTACCTGTCGAAGCAAATTCCCGATTTGGTGCAAAGCCTCATCACGGGCACGTCGATGGGCGGCGGCGCGGCCCTCGGTAGCATGGCGATGGCTGCGGCTGCGGTCGCCACGGCGGGCGCTGCTGCGGCTGTGGGCGCTGCGGGCGCTGCTGGTGGTGCCGCTGCTGGCGGTGCCGCTGGCGGGGCGGCGGGCGGCGCTGCTGGCGGTGCCGCCGGTTCCGGCGGCCTCGCCGGGCTTATCAATTCGAGCCTTTCGGGCGGGGCGAATATGGCCCGCTCGGCTGTCTCGGGTTTCGATGGTGTTGCCAGCCCGGCCAGCACGCTTGCGCCCCGCGTGGGCGGCGCTCCTGCCGCATCTGCGGCCCGCTCCGGCGGCGTGAACGGCTCCGGGCCGTCTGCGGCCCGAACGGCGGGCGCAGCGGCCAATGCGGGGCAAGCGCAAGGGCAGGATCAGGGAGGCGCGCAGGGCGGCCAGCAAGCCGCCTCTGCCGCGTCCAGCGGGGGAGGGGAGGGGGTAGCCCCCGCCGCCTCGCAAAGCGCCTCCACGGCCCCGGAAAGCGGCCCTGCGCCCGTGCCGCCATCGGCGGCAACCGGGGAGCCAGGTCAAGCGCCAGCGCCGACCGGCAACGCCGGTTCCGAAACGGCGGGGCCTGCCCCTGTCGGTGGCCTCGGCGGTCATCATGTAGCGGCGGGCGCGATCCGCACGCTCGGCGCGCTTTCGGCCATTTCGGTGCCGGGCATGGAAGGGGCCGCCGGGCTGTCCCTCGGGCCGCCGCGCCGCAACGCTGTCACCGACACGTCAGACCTGCGCGATGCGGGCAAGGAGTTCCGGCAGTCGCCGGAAAACACCATTTCGCCTGCCACCCCGCCGGTAGCGCCCTCGGCCAGCCCGCCGCCTTCATCGGCTCCGGGCACGCCACCACGGCCAAGCGCGCCGCCCGCGCCGCCGACGCCGGACGGTGAGGGGGGCCAGTCATGAACGATCTGGCCTTGGGAGTGGTGATGCTGTGCAGCTTCGCCCTTGCGGTCTACGGCGCGCACGCCCTTGTGCAGCGCCTCCGGCGGCGCGGTCATGGGGCGCGCCTCGATGCGATCCATGACGCCACGGTGAAGGCACAAGCGCGAATCCTGCGAGCTATCGGCGGCGCGTCCCGCGCGTCTCGATCAGGCCGCAACGCACCTTCGGCGGCCCCGCCGCCAGTCGATTATTCCGACACCAAACGGGACTAGGGCGAGCCTTGTTATGCGCTTGCATGAGGGGGCTTTTGTGATTCACAATATAGTCTACAGACTATAAAACTGGTAAAGGCGGAGTCCGTATGAAACTGCGAAAAGAGGCAAAAGAGGCGCAGCCGAAAGCGCCAGACACGCCGTATCTGGCGGCGCGTCGTGAATGGAATGAACGCTATGGCGATCACGTCAAATCCGCCCATCAGTGGCGGCTCGCGGCGTTCGGTTCCATCGCCATTGCGCTGGCATCGGTGGGCGGCCTTGTGGCCGTCTCGATGCAAAGCAAGGTTGTGCCCTATGCCGTCGAGCTAAACGGGCATGGTGAGGTCGTGCGGGTTCGCCGGGCCGATGTATTGGCCCGGCCCGACGCGAACCAAATTCGCGCGGCGCTCCGTAGCTGGATCATCGGCGCGCGCACGGTCTACACCGATCCGGCGGCGATGAAGGCTCTGATAGATCAGACCTACGCCGAGACATTGCCGGACAGCCCCGCCTACCAACGGCTCGCCGAGTATCACCGCGCCAACAACCCCTATCAGCGGGCCGCCAATGAGACGGTGGCGGTCGATGTGCAGGTGGCCGTGCCGGTGTCCGATAACAGTTGGCAAATCGAGTGGCGAGAAACCACGCGGCAAGCGTCTGGAAAGATCGTCAACACGGTCGATTGGCAGGCCACCGTTACTTTGACGATCTCGCCGCCGACCGACGCCCAACAAGTGATGGTCAACCCCAGCGGGGTCTACGTCCGGCAGTTCGAGTGGACTAGCCGTTTGCAAAACCGTTAATTTTCCGAGGAACCCTGACTATGAGACTTAACAAGAACTGGAAAGCCGGGCTGTTTACGGTTTCGGCCTTGGTGCCTGTCATGGTGCAGGCGCAAACGGTCCCCGCCGTCGCTGCCGACCAAACCCAGCAGGTGGCGCAGGCGCAGCCCGTCACGCAACAGCCGCTCCCCCCCGTTCGTTTGGTGTCGCCGAATCGGGTCTATCTCGATGGCAAGGAAGCCGCTGGCGTGGCGCTGGCAAACCAATGGAAAAACCATCCCGACCGGCCCCGGCGCGGCGCTGACGGGAGCGTGGTCTACCTCTACGGCGCGACCCTCCCGACGCTCGTTTGCACGCCGCTGGAAGTGTGCGCCATCCGCCTGCAGGCGGGTGAAGTCGTGAACGATGTTCACGCGGGCGACACGGCCCGTTGGCGGATCACTCCGGCGACAAGCGGCACCGGGCAGAGCCAAACAACTATCGTCGTCGTCAAGCCGACCGATGCAGGGCTGACGACTAACCTTTTCATCGCAACGGATCGGCGGACCTATTCAATCAAGCTCGCCAGCACGCAAAAAGACTGGATTCCGATGCTGTCGTTTGACTACCCGGATGAGGTCAACGCGGCATGGGACGCTTACCGCCAGCAGCACGCCCAGCAGGTGGCCGCGACCACGCTCCCGACCGGGCAGAATCTCGCCAACCTCGATTTCGGCTATGAGATTCGCGGCGATCATCCGCGTTGGACGCCCCAGCGTGTCTATACCGATGGCGTCAAGACCTACATTCAATTCCCCTCGGCCAGCTTCGCCGGATCGGAAGCGCCCGCGCTCGTCTCGCTCGCGCGCGACGGCGGGCTGTTCTCCAAGCCGACGCAAGAGTTGGTCAATTACCGGGTCATCGGCGACCGCTACGTGGTCGATCAGGTGATTGACCGCGCGGCGCTGATTTCCGGCGTCGGCAGCAGCCAAGTGGAAGTCATCATTGAGCATCGGGGGAACTGACGATGAAGCGCATAGCGATCTGCATTCTGTTGGGTTCCGCTCTCGCCGGGTGCGCCTCGGTGCGGCCTACCATGTCCTACGTCGCGCCGGAGGTCACGGCGAACGATGCCAAGGTGCTTGCCGCCGACGCGGCGGAACACCTCGCACGGCCTCTGCCGCCCGCTCGCACGACTATCGTTCTCGATCCGCCAGCCTCCCGGCAGGATGACGTGATGACCCCGGCGATGGTCGAGCAATTGCGGGCAACCGGCTATGGCGTGGTCGAGGCCCCGCGCAATCCCGGCAAGGACGCGCCGCCGGTCGAGGGCGTTCCGCTCCGCTATTTGGTGTCGCCTCTGCAATCCGGCGTCCTGATGCGCTTGCAGTATCAGGGCGTGGAAGCGGCCCGCTTCTATCCGCGCAGCACTGACGGCTCGTTGGTCGAGGCTGCGCCCTTCACGGTGCGCCAAGCCGGGCAGCAGACAGCGGGGGTGAGCCAATGAGCGACAAAATCGAACCGACTATTGGCGATCCCGACGCTTCGCCCGACTTCCTCGCCGCGCCTACGAAGCGAGGCAAGGGCGTGCGGCGGCTGAACCGTGTTCCGCTGTTCATCGTCGGCGCGCTCGTCGTCTTGGCCGTGCTGGCGATCACCTACACGTTTTTCCAGCGGCAGGCGGCGCAACGCGGCGTGGCAACGTCGCCCATTGATCCGGGCAACGTCGCGGCTCCGGCGACCGCGCCGATCAGGCCGGAAACGTCGATCCCGCCCGCGCCGCCTGCGCCGCCGACCGACTCGCCGGTTGTGCCGCCTATCGAGGGCGGCCAGCCCGCGCCCGCCAACGCGCCCGCGACTACGCCGCCGGTCGATCCTGAATTGGAAGCCCGGTTGCGCTTGATCCGGCGCGTCGAGGAAAACAGGTTTGCCGCCCATGAGGCGGCGCTTGGCGCTGACCCCAACGTGCAGGCGTTCGCCCAGCGCGGCGCGGCAAACGGCACGGCGGCAGGGGCCGCGACGGGCGGACAGACGCCCGCGCAACTGGCGGGCCTCGCCGGGGCTGCGGAAGTCCTGCGCAATGCCGGCGTCGCCGGCGGCGCCGGCGCCGGCGGCCTGAACCTCGGCGGCGGCGATCTGGCCGCGCTCGGCGGACAGGGCGACCCGAACCAGCAGGACCACAAGCGGGCTTTCCTGTCGCAGTCGCCGGAGCTTGAAACCTATCTCAAGCACACGCGCACGCCGCCTGTGTCCACGATGGAGGTCAAGGCCGGGACCGTGATTCCGGGCGTGATGATCGGCGGTATCAATTCCGATCTGCCGGGCCAAATCATCGGGCAGGTGCGTGAAAACGTCTACGACACGGCGACCGGGCAATACCTGCTGATTCCTGCCGGGGCGCGCCTCGTCGGCACCTATGACAGCACCGTGACAATGGGCCAAGAGCGCGTCCTAGTCGCGTGGCGGCGCATCATCTATCCCGATGGCTCGTCGGTGTCGCTCGATCTGATGCCGGGCGCGGACACGGGCGGCTATGCCGGGTTCAATGACAAGGTGAACAACCACTATTGGCGCATCTTCGGCAATGCGCTGATGCTGTCGCTGTTCTCGGCGGGTATCCAGCTTTCGCAGCCGCAAGGTCCGACCGGGCCTTATGGCGGGTACGATTCGCAGCAAATCCTTGCTGCGGAGATTGGCCGCCAGCTTGGTCAACTCGGCATGGAAATGGCGCGGCGGAATCTCTCGATCCAGCCGACGCTTGAAATCCGGCCCGGCTATCGCTTCGTGGTCATGGTGACGAAAGATATTGTCCTGCCGCCTTGGCAGGGCCACCCGCTCGCCACGTCCACGGCGGGCCGTCGCTGACACCAAAAGGGCGAGGCGATGGAACGAGTGATGATGAGGCCGGAAGGGTCGCGCAAGGTGGCGGTTCTCAACGGGAGCCGCCAGCTTGATAAGGTGATAGGCGGCCAGTGGGTGACGCTCAAGGTGCTGCCGGAAGCGGGCTTGCCGAAGGGCGTCTATTTCCTCGATGACGCCCAGCGCCCGCCCGTGCGCAATGCCCCGGTGAGCTACACGGGGCAGGTGCTACAGGTGGACTATGAAAAGGTCTACCAACTGCACGGGCGCGGTATCGTCGTGCATGACCGCTCGGTGTTCCGCGATCTGGAAAAGGGCGGCCCCGCGCTCGCCGAAGGGCAGCGGGTCACGGTCAACTATCAGAATGGCCGGGGAGCCGCCGTAGGGCGCGAGACGGGAAGCGTAGCCCGTTCTCGAGAACGGGGCGGCGGCGTCGAACTGTAAGGGAGGAAGCGAGAACGAAAGGGCCGGGCGACCGGCCCTTTTTTCGTGCCCCGCGATCAGTGCCGCCGGGCGAGGCGGCGAAGGCCGCCGGTATAGAACCGGCGCAAGGCGATGAGCGCGACCGCGAGGGCCAGCGGCTTGCCGTAGACGGCGAAGCTCTCGGCGGTGCGCCCTGCGGCCATCGCCATTGCGAGGATCAACAGGCCATAGCCGCCGAAGATCCACGCGCCGATTCCGGCGAGGCGGTAAGTGGGGCCGTAGGCCGCGCCTAGCAGGCGGTGAAGGGCGGTATTGAACATGGTGGCACCTCCGTTTGTGAGTTGGGCCGTATGGCGATCACGTTGCACCGTGGCAAAGCGTCCTTGCACCCTTGGGCCGGAGCATCGCGGCGGACGCCTCCGGCGTTGCAAGGGCGCGGCGGTGCGATCCTGACGGCATCGCGGCCCGCAAACGGGGCCTGTCGCTGCCATGTTACGCCCGAAACTGCCCGGCGCGAACCTCTCGACCGCCACAGGAGGCGCAGGAGCGGCTTTAGCGGGTGGCCTGGGCCTTGGATACCCCACAAGGCCCAAAGGCCGCCAGCGGCCCGGAAAACGGCCCTAGCGGGCACGTCTCCCTTTCCGGGGCGGCGTCTTGGCCGCCTTCACCTGTTCCTCGTCCTCGGCGGCCCGTAGCGCGTCGTAAAGGGCCGTCTTGCCGATCTTGAGCGCGCCCGCCGCCTCGCGCACCGTCAACCCCTTGTCGTGCATCAGGGCCTTGGCCCGTTTCAGCACGGCAGCGGTGACAACTGGCCTTCGGCCGCCGCGTCGGCCGCGCGCGGCCGCCACGGCTAAACCGGCCTTGGTGCGCTCGCGGATTAGCTCGCGCTCGAACGCGGCCAGCGCGCCGAAGATATGGAAAATCAGCGCGCCGCTGGCCGTGGTGGTGTCCATGCCCGGATCGGTGAGCGACCGAAAGCCGATTCCTCGGCTGCGCAAGTCCTCCACCACGGCGACAAGATGCGCGAGCGACCGGCCTAGCCGGTCGATCTTCCAGACCACAAGCGTGTCGCCGGGCCGTAGGTAGGCCAACGCCTCGTCCAGTCCCTTGCGCTCGGCCTTCGCACCGCTCGCCACGTCCTGAAAGATGCGGGAGCAACCGGCGCGCTCTAGCGCGTCGATCTGCAAGGATATGTCCTGCTCCGGCGTGGAAACGCGGGCGTAGCCGATCCGCGCGCCCGATCCGCCGGGCAAGGTCATTTCGTGGGTGCGGCCTTCGTCTGCCGGATCGCGCAAGCTGGCCTCCTTACTGGCTGTGACGGAAATTATGCGTGCTTGCTTTCGAGCTGGTCGGCGAGCGCGTTCGTCCCGGCCAGCACGGTTTCAAGATTGGTGGTGTAGTCGTTGATGACGTCGAAGCCGGTATTGCCGTAGATGAAGCGAACCCACCCGGCCCGCTTCAACTTGCCGTCCTCGCCGGGCGTCATGGCAAACAGATAGTCCTCGTCGGTGCTGAACATGGCGGCGATGATCGCGCGCACGTCCGTGCTGGCCTCCAAGGCGATTTCCTCGCCGTCGAACACGGCCACCTTGTAGCCTGCCGCTATCAAGTCCTTGGCGGCCCGGCGCGCAATCTGCCGCTCGATCTTCTGCCGCGTCTCTACCTTCATCCTCTCGCCCTCCCTTACTGCGCCGCTGTTTCAAGCTGGCTGCTGATTTCCGAAAGATCGACGCCCTCGATCTCGCTCAAGGCGCTGTCGAGCGCGTCTATCGCTTCCTGCATCGCCTGCCCGCGCTCGCCGTCCTGCAAGCTCTCCGGCAGGTTTTCACGCGCCGATTCCTCGCCGTCGCGGACCTCTTGAATGATCTCCTGCGCGGCCTGTAGCGCGGCCTCGGCCTCGGCGATCTTCGCGCTCGCTTCCTCGATCCGCTTGCGCCGTTCCTTGTTCATTTTGGTGTCGCCCCTCTCGTCTATGCCTTGCGGCTCTGGATCACTTGAACCGTCTCGCCCTCGTCGTAGATCGTCGTCGCGGTCCAGTGGTTGAGATCGACATGCACCTTGCCGTCGCGGACAAAGCGGACCTCGGAAACCCGGTCCACAAAGGCCGCATGGCCGGGGATGCGCGTCACGATCAGGTCGCCCGCCTGCAAGGCTTCGGCCCGCTTGGATGAAATGCCTTTCATGCCCGGCCCTCCTGCAAAGCCGCCTCGACCAAGGCGATTGCGCGCCGGATCGGCTCGACCGCCTCGGCGGGTAGCTGGGCCGTCCAGCCGGTGCGGATCACGACATGGGAGGCCGACCGCTGCCGGGGCATGACGGACAACAGACCGTCATCGGAAATCGCCACCTCGCCGGGCTGGCAAGCGTCGTTGCCGCCCTCATAGCTCGGCGTGTAGTTCGCCAGTCCGCCGGGCTTCTCGTCGCTCCACTCGGCATCAATGCCAACGGTGAACCTCGCCGCGTCCCGGTGCGGAAAGAAGCGCAGCCGGTAATGGTCCGGGTCCATCGCCACGATCCACGCCGCGCCCGCCTCGAGCACTTCGCCGACCGTCCACGCTCCGGCCCGGTAATGCTCGATCCACTTCGATTCCGACATAACGCCTCCGATGTGTCCGCTTTCTGTCCGTTATTCTACTCTGTCCGCTTTCTCATTGCAATAGCTAGGAAAACGGACAAATGCGGAATGTCCGCTAAACGACCGTTTGACGGACAGCCCGGAAGCGGGTAGTATTTGGATTGTGCAATCCAATTTGAGGGGAATCGCCTTGGCCGCCGAAACCATCGTCATCACCAGCCCGACCGCTCAAGCCTATGCCGAACTGCAAGCCGCGTTCGATCACTACAACCGGGAGCTATTCGGCGGGGAGCTTCCCCACTGCCTCATCACCATGCAGCGCGAAAAGCGGACCTATGGCTATTTCTCATCGGAGCGGTTCGTGCATCGCCACGACCGGAGCAAGACCGACGAAATCGCCATTAACCCGTCCTATTTCGCTGTCGTGCCCCTGCTCGAAGTCCTGCAAACTTTGGTGCATGAGATGGTCCACGCTTGGCAATTCCACTTCGGCAAGCCGGGCCGTCGCGGCTATCACAACAAGGAATGGGCCGACAAAATGGAGGCCATCGGCCTGATGCCGTCCAGCACCGGCAAGCCCGGCGGCGCGCGCACGGGCGAGAAAATGGCCGACTACGCCATACCGGGCGGCCTGTTCATGCAGGCGACCGACAAGCTGCTGACGCAGGATTTCAAAATCTCATGGCTCGATCGCTTCCCGCCCATGACGACGATCGCCGCGCCGATCGCCGACACGGGCGACGATGACGGCGATGGCGGCGACGATCTCGGCGACCTGATTTCACCGCTGCCCGGCAACCGCTCGAACCGCGTCAAGTATCGCTGCCCGTCATGCGGCGCGCAGGCTTGGGGCAAGCCGTCGCTGCGGCTCCTGTGCGGCAATGAGGATTGCAAGGCCGTCGCGCTCGCACCCGTCGAATAAGGAAACCGCTGATGACTAATCGGGAAATACTGGCATCCGACATGCTTGAGGTTGAAGCGCTAAACCATCGGGTTTTTGCGACTCTTGAACCGCCCGAACTTGAACTGTTCGAGCGATTTCGTCGGGAAGGTCGCAAACACCGGCTATATGTCTACCTTGAGCCGCAAGAGGAAGCGGGATCGGAATTTTGGTCGGAGCTTGAAGCCGCATCCTCCACACAACAGGAAGATGCTATTCATCGGCGGTACGGCTCCATAGTCCGCGTTAGAGGGGTGCTATGAAAAAGGGCGGGATTCCTCCCGCCCTTCTGTCGTGTCACGGTTTGACCTGGCTGTCGGCTATTCCTGCCGCCGATACTCCATCCTTCCATCGGTCAGGTTGCCCGATTTGCCGTCGATGGCGAGCGATATAGCGCCGAATCCGACCGACACCTGTAGAACATCATCCTGCAAGGTGGCCGGTATGTTCGTGGTCCGCGTCTTGCCCGTGAACGGGCTAGGCTCGGTGTTCCGCACCATGTAGCTGTCGCCGTTTCGCTCGATCTCTAGCACGTGCTTGTCGTTCTTGACGCCGACCCATTTCCCTAGAAACTGGTCGCCTGCGCTGTCGCCGCACCCGGCAAGCAAAGTCATTGACAACAAAGCGACCCCGATAGCAGTCCTCATAAACATTCCTTTTGGTGCTGGTTGGTCTGGCGGTTAGCCCTCGGCCAGCTTCTTGCGCTTCTCGGCTCCCGGCGCTCCGTAATCGAAGGCCACGACTTCAAAGTTGTAGTCGTACCGTTCTTTGCCCTCGCCATCGGTGAAATTGTTGTTGGAAATCTTCGCCTCGATCACGAGTTGGTCGCCGGTCATCACGTTCTTGGCGAGCGTTTCGGCCATCCCGCCAAAGGCGGTGAACGGGATAGTTACCTGCTTCTCCCTGCGCTCGCCGTTCTCGTCCTTCCCGGCATAGTCGTTACGGATCAGGCGGAAGCGCGCCACCTTCGTGTCGCCGTAGGTATTGAGTTCCGGCGCGGCGGCAGCGCGCCCCGTGAAAAACAGCTTGTTCATGGTGGGCGGTGTCAAGCACCAAGTGCAACAGCGGAATCACTGAAGGGAGTGGCTGGCTTGGGTGAGCTTTTCCAGCATGGCCTGGTAGACGGCGATCGGA
>SR_TP_S13solDRAFT_1000270_pt1 | contig 23577 bp, 22 predicted proteins | sample SodReaTP_S13sol_FD_11159 | JGI IMG/M metagenome (IMG submission 11159)
GAATGGCGGGCCGCCATACAGCGCTATCGTCAGGCGCTCGTGGCGATCGACAGGGTAATGGGACGGTTTCGAACCTCTTTTCTTGGCAAGTCCAGTCCCGTTCACCTGTTCTGGGGGGCGCTGGATCTCGCGGTTACCCGGTTTTCGGGACTGCGCGCGCCGCTTCACCCTGCTGGGATTCCATCCCTGCCAGATGACGTGGCGCAGGACGCCTATGACCGAGAGGTATCGTCGGCAGGAGTCTGGCCCGGCAGCAATGGCATAGATTTTCCCGCCTTCTATGCTTACGCCTATCCGGCGCCCGGCGGGTATCGGGCTGCGACGGTCCGGCCCAATGCGGCGTTCTGGCATGATAGCCTATCGGAATTCATACTACCCTAGGCGCGCCGCACTGCCCCGTCCCAGGCCGGATCGGCCGCGCCGACTTGGGCGCCAGTCGGCGAAACTCCGACGGCATGCACGACACCAAGGTGGTTGACATGCCCGTCGCCCGCAAGTTCCGGTGGCGTGCCCCACGCATGAAGCGCACCGATCACCGCGGCCCCGGCATGTCGATGCGCACGCGGCGTGGACCCCTTGAGTGTCACGCGCGGGAACGCCACCGCCTTGGCAAGGGGAAGGCCCCGATCAACCACATTGACGATCACCTGCATAACCGCGCCCGGAATGCGCTCGCTTCCCGCAGCCCCTAAAGCGAGCAGAAGTTTGCCGTCGCGCGTGACAACCGTCGGGCACATCTCGGTCACATCGCGCGCGCCGGGATCGGGGCGGGTTTCCATCTGGTAGCTGCGCGCAAGAAGCACGCCATGTGTGCTGTCGGTGACGGCCTGCCCGAAATGCGGCCCTATGGAACAGGTGAAGGATACGCAGTTTCCCTGTGCATCGAGGATCGAGGCATGCGTCGTGTCCTGATCCAGCGTCGCGGTCGGGGCCGCAAGTGTTTCGGGGTTCAGCGCGATGGGCGGTGGCAGGGTCGCCATCTCTTGCAAGATGGCGTCGGCACAGCGCGCGGCATGCACCGCCGAGGCGAGGCGCGCGAGTTCCACGCCTTCCGGACGCGGCTCCAGCGTGCCCAAATGCTGGGGCCGGTCAGCCAGTGCACGGCGAATGACCAGCACAAGCCTGCGGGCTTCGTCAGGGGTCATTCGCGGTCCGAACCGCGGCAGCGCGTCCAGGATCGCAAGCATCTGGATCAGCGTATGACCCCAGCCCTGCCGACCGATGGATGTCACCTCGCAGTCGCGGAAACGCCCGGTAATCACCTCTCCGTCGCGGGCGGCACTGGCCGTCAGATCGTGGGGGTGCCACCAACCGCCATGCGCGCGAATATCGTCTGCCAGCGCCTTGGCCCGTCCTTGTTGGGTCAACACATCCCCACCGAGGCGCGCGAAATCACGCAACAGGGCAGCCAGACGGGGATGTGAAAAATGCGCGGGCACACACCCGTCATCGTCCAGATAGCTCAATGCGGCCGGATGGCGCGCAAGCGCCTCCAGCCGACCTGCCCAGACGTTGCGCAGTTTTTCGGTTGGCGCGAAACCAGCCTCTGCCAGCCGGATCGCGGGTTCGACCACCTGCGCCAAGGGCAGGCGCCCGTGACGGGCGTGCAATGTGGCCAGCGCCTGTGGCAGGCCGGGGATCCCCGCGCCGGCGAAGCCGTCAACAGATGCCTTGGTCACAGCCAGCGGCACGATGGTGGCGCCATCCACCGCGTCCACCCGCCCCTGTGCGTCCCGCCACAGAAATTGCCCGCGTCCAAAAAAACTGCAATTTGCCGGATCGCTGACCGCGAGCGCGAGCGCGGTTGCAACGGCCGCATCAGCGGCAGTGCCACCTTCACGCAGGACCGTTGCACCAGCATCAGCTGCATAGGGGGTTCCGGCCGAAACGATGCCGCCCGCGTCACATACCGCCCGCATTTTCATGGTGTCCTTCCATCAAGAGTGTCACCCGCGCAGCGTTCAACTGCGGGCGTGTTTTGCCCTGGGGTCCAATATGTCGCGAATACCATCGCCCAACAGGTTGAAGCCCAAAACCGTTATAAATATCGCTAACCCCGACAGGATCGCAGCACCCGGCGCCACCTCCATGAAGGCGCGTGATTCCTGTAGCATTCGACCCCAGGACGGTGCTGGCGGCGGCAGGCCAAGCCCAAGAAAGCTGAGGCCGGCTTCGCCAAGGATCGCGCCGGGAAACTTGAGTGTCGCCTGAACGATGATTGGTCCCGAACAGTTCGGCAGGATGTCTTGCACAAGGATCTTCCACGGCCGTTTGCCAAGGGCGACCGCTGCCAGAACATAGTCGGCCTCCTTGCGTTGCATGACCGTTGCGCGCACCACACGGGCAAAGCGCGGCACACCGACAATCGTCAGTGCCAGAACGATGGCGCCCATTGTGCCGCCGAAGACCGCCACAAGTGCAATCGCCAGCAAAAGGCCCGGAAATGCCATAAGCGCATCCATAAGGCGCATGATGACAGCGTCAGTCGCGCCGCCAACGAACCCCGACAGCGCGCCCAGCCCGACCCCGACGACAACCGACAGGATCGTTACCGCAAAACCCACCTGAAGCGAGATGATGCCGCCATAAGCCAATCGCGTCAGAAGATCGCGGCCGAAGTGATCGGTGCCCAACAGATGCGCGCCGCCCGGTGGCTGCAATGCGTTGCGCACGTTCATCTGGACCGGATCGAACGGCATCAAGAGCGGCAAAAGAAGTGAGAAGGCGATGACAAAGCCGACCAGCACCAGCCCGATCATGGCCAGCTTGCTGCGCCACATCCGCCGCAGGAGAGTTCGAAGTTCGGGACTAAGTGACATTCAGGGCTGGTCTCGATCAATGGTTGGATCAAATGGGTCCGGGGGGCGGCAAGCCGTCCCCCGGAAGGACTCAGCGGTCGAGCCAGACATACTTCAAACCCGTTTCTGCGTTCGAAAAGCCGCCCTGCCGATCAGTGCGGAAGTCGCGCACATCATGGCTCCAGGCCATGGTGTTTGGTGCGAAATACAGGATCGGGTTCGGCACATCGTGCTGCAGGGTGTCGAAAACCTGCTGGTAGAGTGCGCGGCGCTGGTCATTGTCATTCAGACGCCGCGCCTCGTCCAGAAGTTCGGTGACTTCCGGATTATCATAGCCGCCAGCGTAAAAATTTGCCGGTCCTTCGGGCGTGTAGAAGCGCGCGTAGCGGCCATCAGGGTCTGCGTACCAACCCGCCGCAGCTACGACCATGTCGAAGTTGTTCGACCGCATCCGTTCGGCCAGCGCCGCCCAGTCCGACACAACGATAGAGGCGTTAAATCCTGCCTCATTCAACTGGCTTTGCACAAGTTGGGCATCATCGAGATAGAGTGAGCGTGCCTCAATCGTGATATCCAGCCCGTCACCATGGCCAGCTTCCTCCAGAAGTTCGCTTACGCGGCCAAGGTCGCGCTGGGGCAGGTTTGCTTCCATCCGCCAGACGCTGCCTTCGTCCCATATCTGATTGTCGACATGTCCGAAACCGAAGGTGCGCGCCAGCATCAGTTCTTCACGGTCAAGCGCCAGATCGACGGCTTGGCGCACGCGCACATCGTCAAAGGGCGCACGGGTCGTGTTCATCGTGGCCATGCGCCAACTGGTTCCGGGCGAGATCAGGAGTTCAAACCCGCGGTCGTCATTCGCCATCAAGCTCGGCAATAACTGTGCGGGCACCGATGTGATCAGATCGACAGCTCCAGTGCGCAGCGCGACCATGCGCGCAGCATCGTCGCTGACAGGCGTCATGACAACGCTATCAACATAGGGCACATCCTCGCGCCAGTAATCGTCAAACCGGTCAAGCGTCAGGTTCTCGCCCATGTCGTAGTTGTTGAAACGGAAAGGGCCAGTTCCGACCGGGTGTGTGATTGTCCCGTCATCGTTCACACTCTCGGGCGGGATTACTGCAGCCCATACGCCAACCATATTGGCCAGGAATGGCGCGAAGGCGCTTTGCAGATGGACCTCGACTATCTGGTCGTCGACAACTTCGATGCGATCGATGATTTCCAGATTCTGGCGCCGGCGCGATCCGGTTTCGGGGTCTAGAATACGCTCAAGGCTAAATTTCACGTCCTCGGCGACCATCTCGCGGCCATTGTGGAACTTCACGCCCTGTTCCAGCTCGAACGTATAGACAAGCCCGTCATCCGAAATCGAATAACTGTGGGCCAGCCATGGCACGATGTTCATGTTGGCGTCAAAATGCAAAAGCCCCTCGCCGATCTGGCTAAGTGCCCAGACCGTGTTGTCGCCGAGGATCACATGGGGGTCGATGCCATTCGTCACTGTGGTGGAGCTAACACCGATGGTCAACGTGCCGCCGCGACGTGGCTCATCAGCCCAAAGCGCGCCGCTGGCGAGTGTGACGCACAGCGCCGTGGCGGTGAGCAATCCTGTTCGTTTCATTTTATTACCTCCTTGGTTGGTTATTCGTTCTGTTCTCATCAACTGAGCTTCACGCGCGGGTCGAGGTAGCGGTAGCTGATGTCGACAAGCAGATTGACCAGCACGTAGACAACCGCCGCTATCAGAACCACGCCTTGGATCAGCGCGTAGTCCCGCTCATAGACCGCATCGACGGCAAGGCGCCCGATCCCGGGCCATGCGAAGATTACTTCTGTCAGGACAGCCCCTTCGAGCAGACCACCGAACTGAATGCCAATGATGGTGACGGTCGGGATCATTGCATTCTTCAGGACATGCACGCCGACGATCATCCGTTCGCCCAGACCCTTGGCACGGGCGGTGCGCACATAGTCCTGACTAAGCTGTTCGATGACCTCGGCGCGGATCAGGCGCGTCAGGTTCGCTGCCATCGCTGTGCCCAGCGTGATGGCCGGCAGGATCAGGTGCCGCATCGCCGCACCGAAATCATCGGCAGGGCTGACGTAGCCCATGGATGGCAGCCACCCAAGGTATTGAGAGAAGAACAGGACCAGAAGGATACCGAACCAGAAATTCGGGATCGAAATACCGGCGAGGGCAATTCCCATCGCGCCGAAATCCGGCAGACGGTTCTGATAGAGTGCGGCAATAATCCCCGCAGGAAGGCTGATGGCCAGCGCGACGATTGCACTGGCGAAGGCCAGAAGCAATGTGTTTGGAAACCGCGCCATGATCATGTCCAGGATCGGTTCGCGCGAATAAATCGAAACACCGAAATCCCCGCGAAGCAGATTGGTAAGCCAGGTCCAGTATTGGACAGGCAGTGGCTGATCCAGGCCATAGCGCGCCATTAACGCAGCTTCCACCACCGGGTCGCGCCCGTCGCCCATAAGCACATCGATCGGGCTTCCGGGCACCATATGTACCAGCGAAAAGACCAAGATTGACAAGATCAGCAGCACCGGAACCAGCTGCAACAGGCGACGGATGACAAATTTCAGCATGAAGTGGCCTCTGGCGCAGTTGGGGTGGTCCAGACCGGCCCGCGCCGCAGGGCAGGCACGCGCAGGCAGGCGACATCGCGTCCGGAAGCGATCGGGGCAAGTGGCGGTTCGGTCGCGGCGCAGCCAGCGTTGGCATGTGGGCAGCGCGTGCGGAAACGGCAGCCGCTGGGCGGGTCAAGCGGGCTTGGCACATCGCCCGGCAGAAGTTCGACACGTGCAGCATTCGCGCGACCGGGCACCGGAATTGGCACAGCTGCAATCAGCGCGCGGGTATAGGGGTGGACGGGGTCGTTGAATATCTGTTCGGTCGGACCGGTTTCAACGATGCGACCCAGATACATGACCGCAACACGGTCGCAAAAGGCCCGCACTACCGACAGATTGTGCGAGATGAACAAAAAGCTCAGTCCGAAATCCTGTCGCAGCCCCGCCAGAAGATTAAGGATCTGTGCCTGCACCGAGACATCAAGGGCCGAAACCGCCTCGTCGGCGACCAAAAGTTCCGGGCCCGGCCCCAGGGCGCGCGCGATGCAGATGCGTTGGCGCTGGCCGCCAGAGAACTCGTTCGGGAAGCGGCCATAATCGTCGCCCGACAGCCCTACCTTTTCCAGCAATTCGCGGACGCGCTTGCGTCGTCCCTGCCCGATAATGCCATCGCCAATGCTGGAGCCGATACTGCGGCGGGGATTCAGCGCGCTGAAAGGGTCTTGCATAACAACCTGCATGCGCCCGCGCATCCGGCGCAGTGTGGCAGTGTCTGCCGTGCCCAGATCGACCCCATCGAAGACCACGCGCCCTGATGCCGGTGGCGTCAGATGCAGGATCGAGCGGGCCAGCGTCGACTTGCCGCAACCGGATTCGCCTACGATGCCCAGCGTCTCGCCGCGGCGCAAATCAAGGCTGACGCGATCAACCGCATCCAACCACTGTGACGGACGCGCAAAAACATCATGCGCGACGGCGAAACGCTGACTCAGCGCCTCGACTTTCAAAAGCATGGGGTTGTCTACCTTAGCGTGCATGAAGCCAGCACCTTACAGAATGGCGGCCGCGCAGCACTTCGGGGGGCATTGTCGTGCAATGCGCCATCGCATCGGCGCAACGCGGGCGGAAGGGGCAGCCGGGGGGCGTATTTCCGGGCCTTGGCGGGGTGCCGGCCAGTGCCGCCAGCGGCCCGCCCGCCGGGGGCAGATCAACCCTTGGCACGGATGCCAGAAGCCCGCGTGTGTAGGGGTGCAGCGGCGTTTCAAACAGGTCGCTTGCGGTGGCCTGTTCGATCAGTTGACCAGCATACATGACGCCGATCCGGTCTGCGGTCTCGGCGACTACGCCTATATCATGCGTGATCAGAAGGATTGCGGTACCGAGTTCCGCGCGCAGTTGATCCAGCAACGACAGGATCTGCGCTTGCACTGTCACATCAAGCGCCGTCGTCGGCTCGTCTGCGACCAGAACGCGAGGGTTGCACGACAGGGCCATGGCAATCATCACGCGTTGACGCATGCCCCCGGACAATTCGTGCGGGTACTGATCCAGCCGCCGCGCAGGGTCAGAAATGCCGACTTTTGCCAGCATCTCGACTGCGCGCAGCCGCGCTGCCGGCCTGTCCAGCGGCTGATGCAGGCGAATGGTTTCGACCAACTGATAACCCAGCGTCAGCACAGGATTAAGCGAGGTCATCGGCTCCTGGAAGATCATCGCGATTTCGCGCCCGCGCAGGCGACGCAACTCGGTCCGGCCCATCGCCGCAATGTCGCGCCCGGCCAGACGGACAGCCCCCCCGACGACAGGCGCCAGCGCCAGCAGTGCCAGCGCGACAGTTGATTTGCCGCTGCCGGATTCGCCGACGATGGCATAGGTCTCGCCCGGCATAAGATCAAACGAAACGCCGTTCACAGCCGGCACCGTGCCATCATCAGTCTTATAATGAACAGCAAGGTCGCGCACGTTCAGCACCGCACCTGGCATCGGTTCAGTCTGGTCCGGTAGATCATTCTTGCTGGTCGTGATGAAGGCTTCAGGCATCTTGGCGGTCCTTGTTTCCGCCAAGCTGTCACGGTAGCGGCAAAGCGCACAAGACTATTACCGCCCTGCATGGAACCATGCCCGAAGCGGTGCAGCTTCAGTCGAGGGGAACGCTTTCAACCACTTCCTGAAGGCACTCGGCCAACCGCGCTGCCTCGGCGCTGAGTGTCAGGTTTGCAGGCCGCATCAGGGCCATCTGGTGAAGCAATTCGGGTCGAAAAGGTACGATCACCGTACCGCTTGGGGCCGCGTCGCGCGCCATCAATTCGTTGACGATTGCGATGCCAAGGTTTCGCGCAGCAAGGTTGACTGCCAGTGTGACGTTTGGTGTCTCGGCGGCGATGCGCTGCGCCTTGCGCGCGTTACGAAACGCGTGATCGATGGCGAAGCGAGCAGGGTCCGAGCGCGCAAGCAGAACCAACCGCTCGCGCGTCAGCTCCTGCGGCGACAACGTCTGATGGCCAGCGAGTGGATGATCCTCGTGTAAAACGCAGACAGTGGAGAAGGGTCGTATCGGCGTAATGTCCAGGCTGGGGTGTTCAATGGGCAGAAACAGAAGCCCCAGTTCCAGCTGGTGGCTTGTCAGCATGTCGACAACGATCTTACTGGGTCGCGGTTCAACAATCACGCGTGTGTCGGGCATATCCTGCAAGAAGCGCTCTAGCGCGCTTGGCACTAGCCGGTTGACCAAGCTCGGTGCGCAGCCCAGCTTGACTTCCCCCATCCGCCCTTCTCGCAGGGCATGGGTAATCTTGCGCAAGTTCTCTATATTCTCAAGGGTACCGAAGATATCTTTACTCAGCGCCAGCGCTGGACGGGTTGCCACCAGTCGCCCGTTGATCCGGTGGAACAATTCGAATCCGACATCCCGCTCCAGACGACTGAGCATACGGCTGACGGCAGGCTGGCTGACGCCAAGGCTGCGCGCTGCCTGCGACACGGTGCCGGTTTCCAGAATGGCACGAAAGGCTTCCAGCTCTCGAATTTGCATCCGGTTTCCCGTTGTCCCCGTTCATATCAGTACCGTCATGTACGCGTATCAATGATACGGGTCGTCAAACGGTTTGGCGAGGCTAATAACAACGCCGGACTGTTGATTACTCTCTGAGTACCTGCCCCGGCGGCTGCCGGCATCCACCCCCCCGAGATTTTCGCCGGCTACAACGCGCATGCCTTGAACGACAAGATCATGAGTCTGGCGTGTCTTTCATGTATGGCTGGCCATCTGGGCTTCCTGCTGATGCGACCGGTGTACCACGAACCATCAACCCCAGCCCCCATGCAGCAAGAACTGATGCAACCGTCGCCAGTAACACAGTCGCCACCGGCATCACGCCAGTTATCAGCAGCACTTGTACTGCGATCAGAAACAACGCCAACGCAGCTGATCCCCGGGCACCGGCAGACAATACTACGCGCGCGTGATAGCCATCAGCCGCGTTCAGTACGCCACTGGCCACGAACAACATCCCAACCGGCAAGGCGATCAGCGTGCCAGACAGTGTTGGCCCCAGACGCTCTGCGCCCAGTGTCACCAGCCCCACCAAAAGCCCGGCTGCAGCCGCGCGTAGAAACTCTGCGCGGATCGACCAGATAACGGGACCGCGCGTGCCTTGTGCGGGGGCACGCAGTATCCATAAACCGGTCAGATAGACTGCAGCGAAAGCTGCAAGATTGCCATAAACGCCGGTCGCATACCCCGCCAATGAGACCACCAACAGCCAGATTACCAAAGCCGCGACAAGGACAATCGACCGCCCAGCCTTGCCGGCCAACAAGGCCACGGTCACGGCAAATGCCACTGTCCCTGCCAATGCACCAAGACTGTCCTCGGCGGCGCGCAGGATGAAATCTCGATCCCGCTCCAGCGCAAGGATCAAAAAGCCCGGCCCGATCACAACTGGCATGGCGATGGCCACAGCAGCAAGCTTGGTGCTGGCATGCGCGATCATCCAGCCCATGGACAGCACAAATAGGCCGGTAATCACAACCCGCAGGCTGATTGAAATAAAGAACAGGTCAGGCTCTGGCATCATACCCCAGACGTTTCAGAATAATGTATGCGCAGTGCAATTTGCAGGGCCTCTATCTGTTCCTCGGTTGCGCATGTCTTCCGCTCTGCGATCGAGGTTGCAGCTTTTGTCAGGGCATGATCCAGCCGCGCGTGGTCTTCTGGACGGTCGGCAAAACGGATGTGCCCTGCAACCATGGTCAGTCGACAATCCCGACCAACTGCGCGGGCAAAAAACAGCTCGGCCAGCCTGTTGGGATCATTGAGCAGGCTGGGGCCAAGCGCTGCAAGACCAAAACCGGCAATATCGGCGGGTGCGCCGACCACCAGACGCCCGGCATCCTGCCCCTGAAACGCCGCAGCCGCGCCATTGCTGGTGCCCATTGCGAAGGTTGTTGCGGCCTCGGCCATACTGGTGCTTTCTTGGTCAGCGCGTCCCAACAAGGCGGCGAGACGCAACTCTTGCAGATAATCCTCATCATCGCTAAGGGCGCAATTATCAGTGCCCACCGCAAGCCGGACCCCGGCAGCACGCAGGCCAGACACAGACGGTGCGCCATTGAACAACCGCAGGTTTGAGCCTGGGTTCAGAACCACGACCAGCCCCTCGGCAGCGGCAATCTGCATGTCGTGTGATGTCATCTGCACACCATGGGCGCAGCTTGTGGGCGCGTCGAACACGCCAAGGCCTTGCAAATGTGCCAAGGTTCCTTGCGGATATAGCCTGCGCGCAGCTTGTGCTTGCGCCGGAGACTCCAGCAAGTGAAAATGCACCCCCACGCCGCGCTGCACAGCATCGCGTGCTACAGCTTGCCATAGTGTATCGCTGACCCATTGCGGGCCTGCAGGCCCCCACGCAAATCGCACAAGAGTGTCTTGCGCATAGTCACTGGTGATCTGATCCATCAACGTCTGGCTGGCATGCCAGTCCGGCATATAGGGTGCCGTGGTTGGCGGGGCGACAAGGGTGCGTGCAGACTGTGGCAGCGAGGCCTTGAAAGCGGCCTCATCTGCGTCCGGGTAGACCAGATGACCACGATCCTGCAACCCGATGCACAGCGTCGCGCGCATGCCAGCATCGCGGTAGGCGGCAATCTGGGCCCGGAGCTCCTGAGGGTAGTTGCCCGTCCCATAACTGTAATTCGCATGCAGCGTCGCGGTGACGCCATTGGCCAGCATCGCTTCTGCGGCAAGTTGCGTGATGGCGCGTATATCCGGTGCCGCATGGCGCTTACGCCCCGCAATCCATGGCTCCAGCGCACGGTCAGCGTACCCCATCAGAAGCTGGCTGATACCCCTCCCGTGCTGATGCGCATTCACAAGCCCCGGCATCAGGACAGTAGGGCCAAGGGCAACGACATCCGCACCCTCTGGCACTGCTACGGTATCGACAGGTCCGATAGCCCTGATGCGCCCCTGCATTACAAGTATGGCAGCCTGTTGCAGCGCAGGCTGACCGGGAGCGGTCAGCACCCGATCAGCCTGCAAAATTATCGGTCGCGCCGCCACGATGCTTAATCAAAAACGCGTTCGGGTAGCCATGTGGCAATCCCCGGAAACAGGATCAGTAAGGCGATCATGCCCAGCATGATGCCCGCAAAGGGCAAAGCCCCAATCATCACATCAATTATGGACCCGGAACTGCGCACACCTTGCACGATATACAGGTTCATGCCCAGCGGCGGAGTGATCAGCGCCACCTCCATCATTACCACCAGAAAGACGCCGAACCAGACCGGGTCGATCCCGAAACTGATGATGACCGGCACCACAATCGGTATGGTTGCGATCATCATCGAGAGGGTTTCGAGGAAGCACCCCAGGACCAAATAGAACAGCACAAGGATCAGGATAAGTTGCAACTGGTTCACGCCGAAATCCGTTATGGTACGCGCCAGGACCTGCGGAATACCCAGAATTCCGATAATGAAATTCAGATATTTCGCTGCAATCAGGATCAACAAAATCATGGCCGTCAGCTTGACAGTGGACAAAAGCGCATCGTGCAGCATTGCCATTGAGAAACGGCGCTTTGCCATCGTCACGGCAAGTGCGCCCATGACGCCGAGCGCCGCCGATTCAGATGGCGTCGCCCAGCCCAGATATATTGACCCCATTACCAGCAGAAATATGGCCATCGGTGGCACGATATCCAACAGGTTCTTCAGCTTGACCGAAAGTGGCGCAATCGGGATCGGCGTGCCCGCAACTGAAGGTTTGATGACCGCCACAATCAGGATGTAGAGCATGAACATACCCGACAGCATCAGCCCCGGAATGATCCCTGCAACAAATAATTGCCCGATGGAGGTGTTCGACATCGACCCGTAGATTATCATGTTTATGGAGGGCGGGATCAGGATGCCGATGGTTGCCCCGGCTGCGATTGATCCCAGTGTGATCCGCTCATCATAGCCGCGTTCCTTCATGATCGGGACTGCGACCGTACCCATCGTGGCGGCGGTCGCCACAGATGAGCCGCTGACAGCGGCGAAGAGTGTGCAGGAAGCTACGTTGGAATGTAAAAGTCCCCCCGGCAGACGGCGCAACCAGTCCGACAGGGATCGATACATCCCATCCGTCACGCCGGACCGCACCAGCAATTCGCCCAGCAGGATGAACAACGGAATGGCGGTAAGAACGAAATCATTCAGTGTTCCCCATGCTTGCCCGCCAAAGGCCATAAGCACTGGGGTCCCGAGATATAGCGTGGCCCCCAGCACGCCGATTATGAACAACGACACGGCCACGGGCAGCCCAGCAAACATTAAGGTCAGCATCGTCAGAAAGCCGCCCAAAGCACCGGCAACACCGATCATGGCTTATCCTCCTGCATGGTCGCGCGTTGCGCGACACTCTGTTTTTCCTCAAGGACTTCTTCCTCAAGTGTTTTGGCGCCATACCATTTTGCAAGAGCTGGGTTTCCAGTCACTGCGAGCCAGCAAGCATGCAGCGCGGCTGCGACGGCATAAAGGGCGAACACGATCAGCCCTGTAAGCCAGACAGCTTGCGGAACCCAAAGTTTGGTCTGGCTGGGGGTGCCCGACAGGGATTGAAATTCAATGCTTTCCTGCATCACGGCCAGACCGCGCCAAGCAAGAAACAGTGCCATAGCGGCGATAGCCAGCATCGCGGCCATGTCAAAAAAACCTGCGATGCGTCTGGGCAGACGCTCCGTGACAAGTTCGATCCGCGTATGGCCGCGCAGCATCAGAGTGTAGGAAAAGCCGAAAGCCGCCGCAGCGGCCAGAGCGTAGCCGCCAAACTCATCCGCGCCTTGCAAGGATATACCAACTGTCCGGCGAAGTATCACTTCCAGACTAACGAAAACCGCCACCCCTAGAATTGCATATCCGCCGAAAAGCGCAAATAGCCGCACTATCGGCGCGACAAGTTTTTCCAGTGGGTTCACGTGCATCGCGCCGCCCTGATGTGATTGGGTGCCAGAAACCCTGCGCGCCTGAACAGCGCGCAGGGACGACGTGTGCTTAGTTGATGGTCAGGCCACGAACAGCTCCGACAGTCTCGTTCCAGATGGTCGTGCAGTTCGGATTCACCGCATTGCAAGTGTCACGCCATATCGGCAACACGACGTTCTCCGCAACATCTGCAATCGCGGCCTGATCGGCTTCACTAATCTCGACCAGAGTCATAGAAAAGGCCTTGTGTTCTTCACAAGGGCCGCCTGTACTGCACGACTGCGCATCGCCATTGGCCTCAAAAGCAAGCGACCAAAGTTCGTCTTCCAGTTCGGCAAAAGTTTCGCTCAAGGCCGCCTGTTCTTCTTCCGAGAAACGGTTCCATGCATCGAGATTGATCAGATGCCCTTGCACAGAGCCAGAAACTGACAGTGGCAGAAGATGCGTTGTCACCTCTGGCCAGTTCCCGGTATTGGCGGAAGTGGGCGACGTCACCCCACAGGACACAACACCCCTCTGTAGCGCCGGATAGACTTCAGAAAACTGCAATGTGACCGGGGTCGCGCCGAAGCTTTCGATCATGGCTGACATCGAGGGTGTGAAGGAACGGATCCGCAACCCTGACAGATCGGCAAGGCTTTCGATGGGCGCATTGCAAAAGAAAACTTGCGGCCCAAAGGGCCAGAGCGTCAGAACCTTGGCATTGAAACGCTCTTGCAGGCGCGCATCAAAAGCCTCGCGATACGCGGCCACAACGTCGCGCAGGGTTTCCATATCGGTGGCAACCCCGATCAGATCGATTCCCTCGAAGAACGGGTCGTCGCGTGATGCCATGCCGATCTGCACTGACATGACGTCAAATGTCCCTGACCGCAGCATGCGAAAGGCGTCGGTCGCCTGCACGCCAACGACATCCATCGGATTGTAGTTCATCGAAATCGCAACCCCGGACCTGTCGTCAAGCGCGTCAAAAAAGCTGCGCTCGATACCAACATGTTTGGTGTTCTGAGAAAAGTTACCCGCTACGCGCAACGAGTTCTGCGCCAAGGCGCTGCTGGCAACGAGCGCCAGAATGGAAGATGTCAGGCAAATTTTCAACATGTGACTCTCCTATAATGCATGCAAAAATACGGCTACACACAGGAGCCGATTCGCTGAAAAGAAAAACGAGCAAGGGAGAAGGTTGCTGAGAAGTATCCCGAAAACTCTCAAATTTATAACATAAAATACCTGACAGGATTAAACTATGAGCACATGAAGGATGGAAAAGCGCTTTTATTATGGGGTAAAGCGAATTGACGCGCCGCGGTCCAGTCTGTCCCCTAGATGGAAGCGCGACGCAATGCATTGGGCGGGCATGAATGGCGGCATACCTGCTCACAACAAAGAGAGAAGACAAAAATGAATGCAAATCAGACAGGCACAGACCATGACGTGGTTCGCATCGGGATGCTTACCCCATCGTCCAACACGGTTCTGGAGCCGGAGACACAAGCCCTGATTGGACCACTTGGCTCGCGCGCCACCGTGCATTTTGGTCGCTTTCGTGTAACACAGATCGGGCTTGACGCCGCCGCTGACAGCCAGTTTGCGCTGGAACCGATCTTGTCTGCCGCAGACCTTATGGCAGATGCGAAACTTGATCTGATCGCCTGGAATGGCACGTCAGCAAGCTGGCGTGGCTTTGACACTGACGATCGACTCTGTAGGGAAATCGAGGCCCGAACAGGCATACCAGCAACGTCTTCCATTCTCTCGTTTAATGCAGCGATGGCCGCGATTGGGCTGCGGCGTCTGGGGTTGGTCACCCCCTACACATCCGACGTGCAACAGGCGATCATCCGCACCTACGCGGACAGCGGCATAGAGGTTGTCAGCGAGGCGCATGCCGCGCGACGTGACAATCACTCTTTCGCTGAAATCACGTCGGAGCAGGTCAAGGACATGTGTCGCCATGTGGCTGCAGCACGGCCCGACGCGATTGCCATTGTCTGCACCAACATGCAGGGTGCGCGCCTTGCTGCCGCGCTCGAGGCAGAATTGGGCATTCCGGTTTTCGACTCTGTCGCAGTAACTCTCTGGGGCTGCCTGCACCGCTGTGGTATACTCACACATGGCCTGCGCTCTTTCGGGCAGGTCTTTGAACTTACACCTAAGTGGGTGACGACAGTATGATCCAGCCGGATACCGCATGTTCGACAGACAGCCATACATTGCACGACAGGCTCGTGGACGGCATACGGGATATCATACTGCAAGGGGACTTGGCAGAAAGCGTTAGAATTCCCGAAGCGCAGCTTTGTGCGCGGTTTCAGGTGTCGCGCACGCCCTTGCGCGAGGCATTGAAAGCACTGGCGACCGAAGGTCTGGTTACCTTGCGTCCCAATCGCGGTGCGATTGTCACGCCGCTTGACGCGACCCTTCTAAGTGATGTCTTTGAAGCCAAGCAAGCGTTGGAACACTTCATCGGAATGCACGCGGCCAAACGCGCAAATGTTGCGGATTTAATCGCCCTTGAAGACTTGCATGGTACTCTCATGCAAGTTGCTGACCTTGGAGATTACTCCACATACACTCTTCTGAATGCTCAGTTTCACGACCGGCTTGCGGTGGCGGCGGGGAATAAACAGATCCAAAAAATTTATGCGAAGTTGCAGGCCCAAATTCGCCGGGCGCGCCTGGTCATCAATCAGAACCCGGCGCGTATACATGAATCCGCCAGTGAGCATGAAGGCATCATGGACGCTCTGCGCATCCGTGCGCCACTGGATCTCGCGGATCGACTCGTGCAGCACAACAAGGCAACCGCAGAGGCGTTCCTGCTAGAGGTGCAGGCCGGTAAAACATGTCCCAATAAAGTGTGAAACTCATACCGGGTGCCAGATGAACACCGCGAGTCTGGGCGCTTACTAGCGTGGCCAGCTGACCGACCATCTGAACGATCCGCTGGCTGTCCGCCGGACGTGCGTGACGTATCACGCCAAAACTGGTGGTTAGGGGAAGGGAACATTGTTCCATTTTCGACTCCTATTTCGCTGTAGGAGCCAAAACCCATGCCACCATACGGCGGCGACATGTTCAAGTTCACCGCGAACAGATGAGGCGCCAGTAATAGGTCACAAAGCTGATAGTGTTCATAGCCACAAGTTCCTCGTCATAGAAATCCGGTGACCTGTCAATGACAACCCGGGACAAAACTGCATGGGTTTTGTCCGGTGTGGCCGACCTGAAGAACCCATTGCCGTCGCTTTGCCGTTTGCCAATCTCATTCAGTTTTCGAGACGCCATGGGGGAGCTGCGGTCAGTCAGCCTTACGATCGCGTCATCGTTGGGGACCTAGTGCCTTGTTGAACTTGACGCCGCTTTATTCATATTTTAAATACCACAAGTATATCATAGGATGTGATAAATGATAACTGGACCCCAAATGCGCGCTGCGCGCGCGCTACTTTCGATTGATCAGAAGCATTTGGCCCAGCTGGCGGGCGTTTCGGTTCAGACAATCCAGCGAATGGAGGCCAGCACCGGCACGGTAAGGGCTGTTGTTGACAGTTTGACGAAGGTTGTTTCCGCGCTTGAAAGCAGTGGTATCGAATTGATCGGAGAAGGCGGCGTGAGTGCGGATGGTGGCCGCGGCGTACGCTTGAAGCGACAGGCGCTCGATGCGCCATCCTCTGGTGATGGTCACAACTGACGCGGCAATCGCATAAGGAAATCGGTATGCCTATCTTGAAAACTCAGGAGCAACCGGCCCGGCCAGTTCGAGCAAGCTTTGCCGAGATGTTCACTCCAAAGCTGATCACGGTCCTACAAGAGGGATACCGGCTGCCTCATCTGCGCGCGGATGCCATAGCTGGACTTACGGTTGCCATCGTCGCGTTGCCGCTGTCAATGGCAATTGCGATTGCGTCCGGTGCGTCGCCGGCACAAGGATTGTATACTGCGATCATAGGCGGTTTCATCATATCGCTTTTGGGCGGTTCGCGCTACCAGATTGGTGGACCGGCGGGGGCATTCATTGTCTTGGTGTCCGGTACCGTCACACTGCATGGGATCGACGGCCTGATACTCGCAACGTTTCTGTCGGGCATTATGCTGGCCGCTTTAGGGTATCTCCGGCTCGGCACATTCGTACAATTCGTGCCTTTCCCTGTGATAGTCGGATTCACCGCAGGGATTGCAGTGATTATTTTCGCAAGCCAGCTTCAGCCGCTGCTAGGTTTGACCATTGCGGATGAACCGGGGGCGCTGGCTGCAAAGCTCTCGGCGCTTTGGAAGGTCAAGGACACGATCACCCCCGCTGCGGTTGGGTTATCGGCAGTGACGGTTGTGATCATTCTGGGCCTGCGTCGTTGGCGTCCAAACTGGCCGGGCATGCTTGTAGCAGTGGTTTTGGGTGCCGTGGCTGTCGCGGTATTGCAACTACCTGTAGAAACCATCGGAAGCGCGTTTGGCGGTATCCCGTCCTCACTTCCGGCACCCGGTCTGCCGTCTATATCCGTCGACAAGATTATCAGCGTCTTACCAGCGGCGATATCATTCGCAATGCTCGGGGCCATTGAATCGCTTTTGTCGGCCATGGTGGCGGATGGTATGACGGGGCGTCGTCACCGCTCAAACTGTGAATTGGTGGCGCAAGGGGCCGCCAACATTGGGTCATCGCTCTTCGGCGGATTTTGTGTGACAGGAACAATCGCGCGCACAGCAACGGCGGTCCGCGCGGGCGCACACAGTCCGGTGGCGGGCATGCTGCATTCTGTTTTTCTATTGATGTTCATGCTCCTTGCAGCGCCCTTGGCCGCTTACATTCCGCTGGCTGCCTTGGCAGGGGTTTTAACGGTAGTTGCGTGGAATATGATCGAGAAGACCGCCATAGTTGGCCTGTTTCGGGCTGGCTGGGGCGAAAGCACAGTGCTCGCTGTTACTTTCTTTCTGACGATTTATCGCGATCTGATCGAGGCAATCATTGTCGGCGTCGCGCTCGGATCCATGGTCTTCATTCATCGTATAAGCCAGACCACAGGCGTTTCGACACAGATGTCGATCTCTCAAAAAAACGAAGGGGATGAAACCATTGACGGTGAAGAAACAGCTCAAGACGCTCACTATCGCCCGGATGTTGTTATCTACAGGATTAAAGGGGCGTTGTTTTTCGGCGTGGCTGGATCGATAGGCTCAATTCTTGACAGAATTCAGGACGACCACAGGGCGTTGATCATCGACTTGTCAAACGTGCCATTTCTGGACGCGACCGGTGTTAACATGATTGAAGGCATTGCCCATAAGGCGCGAAAGCGTGGTGTTGACGTGTGGCTGACAGGGGGCAACAGAAGCGTCTGGAAGGCTTTCTTAGCACATGGTGTTAAGACGCCTCTTGTCCACTTTGCACGCACAATAGATGTTGCCTTGGGCAGGATCGGAAAAATCTAGATTAAAGTCGATTTACGAAAAATCTCGAGGCGACCCTCAATCCAGAAACTTCTTGACGGGTCCTTATTCGTCGACTGTCGGAGCGGTCAAACAAGGCTTCAAGAACAGTGAAACCCAGTTCAACCAGAGGAACGAACAATGACGAAGGTGTTCCCGTTGCATGGATATGCTACAATACGGAAATACGACACTAACGAAGTTACGACTGTTCTGAACAAGCATTTTGATTTTCGCCATTTGATGTCGATATGCAAGTTCTGCGATCTCATGCTGGAGGGATTAGATCACGTTCAAATTGAAACATCGAAAATGGCGTTGAACCCTCCTATCAGAAGAACACAGAGTATGACGATGTCCTTGTCAGACCTAAGAGAATCCGGCTGTTACGTTGAAACAAATCTTTTCTACCGGCCGCTTCTTAGAAGCTTGATAAAGAGATGTACGAATGAAAGTAATGGCGAACGTAGATATGTCCAAGGCTCGATTGTCATCACTAGGTTCGAAGATATTTTTTTGAAATCCAGATTTCATTATGCAAGAAAAATAATCCAAGAATTGTATGATTTACGAATTCCGATCTTTGCGATTGAAGAGAGTAGCTTTTCTAAAATAATCAGAGAAATTGAAACTTACCCTGGTAGGGATGAGCTTTATGAAGAAATAATATGGCGCTCCTACGGATATTACAGAAACCTAGAACGCTATTTATAAGTAGGGACTGGACTTCGGTAACGGGTTCTCTCTAGGCGGGGTTGCCGGATCATACTGGCACACACGATATTCTATTTACATCATCATTTGACGTACCGACGGCATGGCCGCGCTGTTCTGCGGTGCGCGTTCATGAACGGGCTTTGCTGTTTCAATCGCGTTCCCGCCTTAAGCCGTTGGAGGGCAAAAGATCGCCGCAGACCAGACGGCTCAGGATGCCGGGGATCGGGGGCACCAGTGACATCGGAAAGAAAAGCCGGTCACGCAGCAGGGGAAGCACGCGACTGTCCGATTGGTATTGTGGCGTGAACGCCCAGCTCATGGCCTGATAGACGCGCACATGCCAGCGTCTGGCGCTGGCATATAGCTTCATTGCGTGATCATCATCGCCACCCGCCTCTTGCAAAGCGGCGACCAATGCCCAGGCGTCCAGTAGCGCCATATTGGCCCCCTGTCCCAGTTGCGGGCTGGCACGGTGGGCACTATCCCCGATATGTACCACACCGTCCCCCCACGGTTTGCGCAGCGTGCCATGGCTGTAGCGCGCCATGGTCATGCGGTCCGGCATAGTAATCTGTTGTGCGAATGCTGCGTAGTCCGGCCAAAGTGCCGCTGCCTCGGTTTGCCATTGCACGATACCGCGATGGCACCAGTCCTGATACGAGGAGGAAGGCAATGACCAGAAAATCGCTGCCTTTTGCGTAGTGCTGCCTGGCAAGGTGCCGACCGGCAATACACCCAACATATGCGATGCCTTGCGATAGATCTGGCGCAGCTCGTCGCGGGGCAGATTAGTTTCCGGCCAGTCAACCGTTGCCCAAAGCGCGCCATAACCCAGGGGTCTGGCGCGCATTTGCGATAGGGGGGAGGACGCACCACCGGCGTCAATAATCATCCGGAATGGCCCTGCATCCTGTCGCCCGCTAAATGACAGCTTTCGATTCTGCTGCCCTGTCACCCTGTGCCCGGTGACAAGTTCCGCACCAGCGTTAATCGCGGCATCAAGCAACACCTGAAAAAGGGCAGCGCGATGAATACCCAGACCGAAGCGCGCGCCCCCGGGCCTGTCGTAATGCACATCCAGAACACGGTGACCGCCACGCGCTTCATGGCCCAGCATACGATGAATGCGCGTCCCCAAAGCAAGGGCAGCGTCCCCCGCCCCGATGTGTCGCAATACGTTCAGACCTACCGGCTGGATAACTAGACCTGACCCGACTGGACGGGCCTGATCAAACTGATCATAAATCACAATCCGATACCCCGCTTGCGCCAATGCGGCGGCAGCGGCCAGCCCTCCTATTCCCGCGCCGACAATGGCGATGTGGTCGTTTTGCGTCATGATTGTGCGATTATCCGGTCGATGGAATGCGTGTGCCAGCATATTGGCGGGCGGTCCAAGAAACAACCGGCCCCAAATGCCGCGATCGCTGATCGATTTTGCGGTTTCCACAGCTTGCCAATCAACACCTACCTATCGCTGTTAGGTGCAAACCATACCGAATTCAAATTCCGGCAACACCGGCTCCCAACGTTCTCGTTTGATAATCTGCACAAAGCGGCATCATTATCGCTCTTGCGCCACTCTACGATGGCCCCGATTGTCCCTGTCAAAAGAGTCATTTCAGTCGGCGGTGCCCACGCACCTGCCATGCGGCCTATCATTTGGTTCTGATGGTCTTGTAATTCCCATCGGCCCGCCGCGTGATGCAAGGCTATGCGATCACCAATCTTCGCATGTTTGATCGCGGCATGGGCTGGGTGGTGCGCCCCAAGACGCCCGGCAAAGGACAGATCGACCGATGTAACGGCACCTGGTCGTTCTCGACGATTTCGGGAAACTGGAAACGCGGGACCGGTCTGCTGAATAATGAGCTGTATATCGGGCGGCTGGACCCCGTGGGCAAAGAGATTGATAATATGCTGGATGCCATCGCAAAAGGCATGTTCCACGAGAGCATGAAGGCGCGGATCAGCGCCCTGCCCGAGCCCACACCGGTGACGCTGCACCCTCGCCTTGCGGATATCTGTGCGTACACGGTGGCTGATCTGAGTGCAGCGCTGGATCACGCGCGCCTGTGCTGGACTCCAGCCTCTGCAAGGGGGGTATGGGGTTATGTAGATCAGCTATAACACTGGATTCACAAGATGAATCCCTCATGTAATGTGTACAAGAAAGCCGGATGCTCCCCCGGATTTATGAGGCAGACCTTCTATCTTGACGCGCAGGGGCTGCTCCGTTTCTCAAACTGGCATTGTCGATAAACCATCACCGCTCATCAGGGTTCACTGTCACCCAGCCCTGCGACTCCTCCGACGTCCGCAATGCATCCATGACATGCATATTGCATATAGCATCTGCCAGATCGGGGCCCTCTCCGCCGTGCCCCATGCACAGGTCGGCGAAGTCTTCGGCCTGTAGCATATACTGGTCCACAGGCTCGAACTCCTCGACCAGAAGCGCGCCGCCTTTGACGAATGTGCCATCGTCGATCATCAGCCGTGCAGCCTGATCGGGTGCCTGATTAAATGGCACAGCAAATGATGCACGCCCCTTGGTTCCGACAATCTGCACATCTTGGCTGCGTACAAGTTGCGTGGCGCAGCTAAACACCAGCCGCCGCCCTTCTGGAAAAGCAATAATTGCGCTGGTCAGACGGTCTGTGCCAAATTCGGGGTCGCGATCCATCAGCACCACGACCTTTTCAGGCTCACACCCGAAGATGTCACGCCCCATTGCCACCGCATAACAGCCGACATCATTCAACGCCCCGCCGCCGATATCCAGCCTGTTGCGCACATTCAATGGATCGTGGTTCTCATAGCAGAAGCTGGCATGAACCGCCCCGACGCGGCCAAGCGATCCGTTCCGCACCAGTTCACGGACACGAACCCATTGCGGGTGATGGCGAACCATGAAGGCTTCGCGAACCTTCTTGCCTGTCCGTTGGCTGACTTCCGTCAGTTTTGCAGCCTCTTCTGCGCTAAGGGCGATAGGCTTTTCACATAATACATGCTTTCCGGATTCCAGCGCTTTCAGGGTCCATGGCACATGTAGGTGATTGGGCAACGGGTTATAGATGATATCAATATCCGGATCGGCCAGAAGCGCGTCATAACTGCCATAAGCCTTTTCGACCCCCAAGGTTCCCGCAACCTCTGTCGCGTGGTCGACATTGCGCGAAGCGATTGCGCCCACAACCAGCTTACTGCTGTTCTGCATGGCGGGAATGACTTGCTTCACAGCAATATTTGCTGTGCTTAGGACACCCCAGACAGTTTTGGGTTGCTCTTGCATGGCTAGGTGTTCCTTCTATTGCGCCGCACGAACATTGTCAGCGTAACGGGTCGGCCGGAAATTGGCGAATAGCGGGGATATCTCGCCGGTCAGTATCTCTCGGGCCAAAAGTTCAGGCAAAATCAATCCCAGTGTCGCACCGCTATGGCTGAATGCCACATAATACCCTTCAATGCCGTCCAGCGCACCTGCAACGGGTTCACCGCCACCGGGAATTGGCTTGCGTCCCACCCCGACAGTATCAATCTGTAGTTTGGGATTGCCTATAATCAGCTTCTCAGCCTCTTGCAGCAGCGTCTGCACTGTGTCGTCGCTATACTCAAAACTGCCATCGTCATGAATGATCATGGCGCGTTCGACCCAGCCGGAATCGATGGCAAGACAGTTATTTACAGCGGGCCGAATGGCTGCGCGCGGCGTATTTAGAACAGACCGCAGACCCGATGCGATGGGTTTGGTCAAAATCAGCAATGAAACAGGGCTGTCATCGCCCATCGGCATGCCCAGTTCGCGCACGGCCGCCGGGACAGAAGGACCCGTGGCCAGCAAGGCGGCGTCAACCTCGAACAGGTCACCAGCAGCGGTGCGCACGGCACTGACCTTGCCGGATTTTGTCACAATGTCGGACTTGCCCGCATTCTCTACAAGTGTTGCACCAAGGGCGCGCAATTCCTTTGCCATTAGGCCAATGACACTGGGCAGATCGACCCACCCCTCTCCGGGGTTATATATTGCATGTCCTTCTTTGATAGACCTTGGGTCAACGCCGGATATTTTCTGCGCGATCTGATCACGATCCAACCATTGGGAATCATAGCCAATGCCTTGTTCATACTTCAGGGTTTCATGAAGTGTTGCGCCATCAATCAGGCTTTTCCAGCGAAGCCCGCCGTCAAACCGCAAGAATCCGTGGCTGTCGGGGCGATGAGCGCGGAAACTGCGCCAGCGGTCCATGCCCAGCATGCGCAACGCATGATACTCCGCTGAACGCCGGTTGGCAGAGTTCAGCCATGCTATTGATCGGTTGGACGCACCATTCGCAAGTGGCCCATCGTTCAGCAGTATGATTTCAACACCTGCACGGGCCAAGAACCAAGCAGTCGCAACACCGAAGATACCACCGCCAATAATACCCACACGGCGGGGGGAGGACGTATTTGTCATTTTTTCTTTCCTTTTAGGCTGTCTTGATTGAGGTGCAAACCATGCTACGAGGCAGATCTGATCCAGTCTTTGGCACGCGCCGGATCGGGCACAGGGGCAGCGGCCAGTAAC